>Ga0207416_1000344_pt1 | contig 82895 bp, 93 predicted proteins | sample PaiPotPPM11metaG_FD_184107 | JGI IMG/M metagenome (GOLD analysis project Ga0207416, IMG submission 184107) | Iron sulfur acid spring bacterial and archeal communities from Banff, Canada, to study Microbial Dark Matter (Phase II) - Paint Pots PPM... ... | reverse complement strand
CGAGCAGTCGGACGACGCGCAAGAACTGCTTGCCGGCCGTGTCGCGATCGCGATCGACAAGTCGGGCCAACAGCGCGCGTAGCGGCTTGGGAAAGCGCTCGTTGTTGAATACTTCTGCGCGCTCTACGGCGCGATGCTTGTGCTTGAGCGCGCCGAGGTAGTGTAACGGGTTCAGTTCGGCGCCACCGCGCCCGAAGAGCCGCGGATGCTCTGCCGCCAACTCGCCGTCGATGACTACGCGAACCTGATTGGCGAAAACCTCGATCGTCGCTAGTCGACCGACATATCGCGCGGGAACCGAATACCGATTGGTCTTATGGCGAACTTCGGCGAACTTGTTGACCTTTGCGTGATCGCTCACACACGGCCGTGGCGCAACCGGCGGCAACGATCGCAACGCGCTGCGTTCACTTTCCAACAAGTCGGCTACTGTGCGATCGCCCACCTTTCGCTGCAGACGATCGTTCCGACTGAAGATGAGCAGTTCGGCGTTGAGGGCGTCGAGCGACACAGCGTCGCGCAGCGGCCGGAAGAAGTTGTCCTCGATGTAGCCGTGAGCGCCCTCGACGCCGCCCTTTTCATTCCCCTTACCGGGTGCGGCAAACTGCATGTTGAGTGCCAGGCTTCCGCAGAAGGCCGCAAACTCGCTGTTGACTTCGCGGCGTCGACCACGCAACACTTTGTCGACGACGGTACGCGGGTTGTCAAAGACGGCCTCCCGCGTGACGCCGCCAAATTCTGTAAACCCGCGCAGCAAGCCGTCGAAGATCGCCGGGCGATCTTCCGTTTGATAGCAATGCGCGAACCATGTGGTTGAATAGATCAGACGCATCGTAAAGAGCTGCAGGTCCGTTTGCTCGCCCGCAATCGACGCTATCACGTCTTTGAAGTCGAACTGAACCTGTTCTCCCGGTGCGTACACCTGCCGAATGAATACTTCGCGCGGATGCAGGATGCGACGACGAATCGCAACATAGTTGCGAACTGCGCGTTCGCGCAGATTGAACGACGGATACCGCTCACGCAACACTTGAGCGATCCGGTTCGCCGTGATGTTCGCTTCTTGCTTGAGCAACGCATCGACGTCGCTTTCGTACACGGCCATGACAGGCGTTCGCGTCGGCGCGCCGCTACGCAGCGGCGGCGCCGACGATTGAACATACTTGCGAATCGTGTTGAGCGCGATTCCGGTCTCGCGAGAAATGCGCTTCATCGGCTCGCCCCGAGCGACGCAGCGCTCGCGAATGACTTGCCAATCGTCCATGGTAATCAACCCTCCGGGGCCCTCCTTCTCAGGCGGCGGTCTGTTAAAGCCACCTTCTGAAGGAGGGCCCTCTTGTCGTTGCCGGAGGGGTCAGGGTAATCGTGCCGTGGGGGTCAATCTAAGCCTGCCGTTCCCAGGGGCGCAAACGATGGCCCTAAGAAGCGGTTCTGCGCAGCCGCAACTACCAATCCGCGACGTCAACGTGATCAAGATCCCCGTCCCAGATATAAAGACTCAAACTCGCGTCGCTCCCATACTCAGCTCGTACGACGACCTGACCGAGGTGAATCGGCGCCGCATAGCAATTCTCGAAGAGACGGCACGACGGCTGTTCGAGGAGTGGTTCGTAAACTTGCTCTTTCCACGACATGATCGTGAGGCGATCGTCGAGACCGCGGATGGACGACTGCCGAAAGACTGGCAATATACACCGCTTTCCGAGCTGACCGAATACATCGCTCGAGGTATCGCGCCGATATATGACGAGTCCGCTAACACTCTGGTATTCGGCCAAAGGTGCATTCGCGACCAAACCCTCTCATTGGCAGCTGCGCGCAAACAGCGTAGGGCACCTCCGCCGGAAAAGTTGGTGCGCCGCGGGGACGTATTAGCCGGCATTCGCCGGATGGACGCCGGAAATAGATCTTACGGCGCTGTCGCCCCTTGTTCATGGACGCCTCAGGAATCTCAAGTAGAACGCTGCGAACACCAAGACGATTCCAATATTCACTATCAGCCGTTCCCAGAATCGGTTTCTGAAGAACACGAAATCTACACCGACTATGACGGCTGCCATCGCTACCGCGTAAAGTACGATAGCTACCTGTCTGCCCATTTCAGTCCCTGGTTCAACCGTGACGGGAATCGCCATTTTGAGTTTTCCATCACGTGATCAGCCCCCCAAACTCAGCGCTACTGGGCTCGAACCCTACCTGGAACAGCTTGGGTCGGCTCGAACCAAGCTGTCTTCGAAAACATTGCACCCAAAATCGCCGGTTTTCAAGCATCTCTGCCGACAATTATCCGTCCCCCTCATCGACATTCAGTTTTCGCTTGGACTCTGCTTCGCCCGTTATGTGTATGTCGGCTTCAGATCCTTCAAGAGGTCGCTTTCCTTCATCCCGAAGTCCGTCTTTAGTTAAAACGACCACTCATGGGCGTTCCAGGTCGGCACGACTGGGTTCGGCGCGAATCCGTGCAGGCGCGAGTCGTAGGCGGCGATGTTCCTGGGCCAGTACACGAACACGACCGGAACGTCGCGCGCCAGCAGCTGCTGGCTGCGCGCGTAGGCGCGCTTGCGCAACGCGCGATCGAACGTTGTGAGACCGGCGGCCTGCGCGGCATCCATCTCCGGATTGCAGTAGCGCGAATAGTTCTGGCCGTGCGGCGGAATCGCGCCGCAGGTGAACCGCCCGGAGCTGTCCGGATCGGCGCCAAGCGTCATCGTGTACCACGCGAGGTCGAAGTGCCCAGCTTGATAGACGCCGCCGGCCGCGTACGCGCCGAACATGAGCTGCGTCGTGTACCCCTTGAGCTGCGCGTCGATCCCGACTGCGTGCAGGTACGATTGGATCTGGATCGCGATCAGACGCGCGGCGATGTTGTTCTGCGCGTACGCGAAGGTCAAGCTCAGCGGCCGGCCGCCCTTTGTCACGATCCCGCTCGGCCCCGGATTCCACCCTGCTGAGCGCAGCAGCGCTCGCGCGGCGCTCGGGTCGTACGCCGGCGAGCGCGCGCCGGGGTCGTACGCCCACATGAACGCCGGCAGATCCTCGCTCGCTACGGCACCCGCGCCGTAGGCAAAGTTCTTGGTGATCGCCGCCTTGTCGAGCGCCGCGGCGATCGCGCGCCGCACGCGCACGTCGCGCAGCTCCGGCCGGGTCGTGTTGATCAGCACGTTCGACGCGCCGTGCAGGTTCGTCAGTGCCACGGTGACGCCGGGAACGCTCTTCGCTTGGCCGTACGCGTTCACCGACATCTCCGCGAAGACGTCGAGCTCGTGCGTGCGGAGCTGATTGACCGCCGTGTTCTCATCGGGAACGAACCGGACGCTGACGTGCCGCAGCTTGGGCCGCCCGAGATAGTAGTCGTCGTTCGCTTCGAGCTCGATCGACTGCCCGTGCGTCCAGCGTAGCACCTTGAACGGGCCGGTGCCGATCGGGTGCTGGTTGAAGTCGACCTGATTGAGGTCTGCATACTTCCCGAGCAGGTGCTCGGGCAGGATCGGGCTCGGCTCGTTGTCGGCGAACAGCGTCGTCAGCGCGGGTGCGTACGGGCGCTTCATGTGAAAGACGACGGTGTACCGATCGGGTGTCGCGACGGAGGCGATCTGATCGTACCCGTGCCGGTTCGGAACGTTGTTCGCCGGGTTCATGATGGCGCGGTAAGAGAACGCGACGTCCTTGCTCGTGAACGGCACGCCGTCGTGCCACTTCACGTTCCGGCGCAGATGGTAGGTCAGCGTCAACCCGTCGCGGCTGATCCCGCCGTTCCGCAGGCTCGGCACGGTTTGCGCGAGTCGCGGGACGAGCGTGCGGCCGTCCTGGTCGATCGTCAGCAGCACGTCGAACGCTAGCCGGTCGACGAGGTTGGTGTAGTCGTCGAGCGCAAAAAGCGGCGAGAGCGAGCCAGGTTCGGTCGTCATTCCCAGCCGCAGCGCCGGCGGATCCGCCGCGACGGCGCGCGGCCCGATGGAGAAGGCAAGCGCCAGCGCGAGCGCAGCGAAGGCCGATCGTTGCATCAGCGATAGGCTTCGCCGCGGTACCACGGTATCTTCGCTCCGTCGACGATCACATCGGCGGTCGACGCCGCCGGCCCGGAAGAACTTGCAACGGCTGCATATAAGAACGGCGGGTGCAGGAATACGCTTCGATCATCGACGAGCTCGTCCAGGCAGCGAGGGCCCACGAATCGGACTTCCCGGGTCCCCGCTCCGTCATCCCGGCAAGGCATCTCGCGATCGTGGCGTGCATGGACTCGCGCTTGGACATATTTCGCATCTTCGGACTGCACCCGGGCGACGCACACGTCATTCGAAACGCGGGCGGAATCGCGACCGACGACGTGCTCCGCTCGCTCGTCCTCTCGCAGCGCTTCATGCAGACGCGCGAGATCGTGCTCCTGCACCACACGAACTGCGGTCTGCAGCAGATGACCGAAGAGGAGTTCCGCGAGCGCATCGCGCGCGAGGTCGGGCAGGATCCGCCCTACGCGTTCGGTGCATTCACTCACCCCGACGAATCCGTGCGGCGCTCGATCGCGCGGATCAAGCAGCATCCATTCCTGCCGCACCGCGACCACGTGCGCGGTTTCGTCTACGACGTCGACTCGGGGGCCGCGCGCGAGGTCGTGTAACTGCGTCCCCGAGCGATCGCCTTCGCCGCCTCTTCTTCTCGATTCTTCGGCGAAGCGTTCGTTTCGAGCGAACGCAGAAGCCGGGTTGAGATGCCGGCTACTTCATCGACCGCAGCGAGGAACGCGCCTTCGTTCGCCTTCGACGGTTTGGTGAACCCGCTGATCTTTCGGACGAACTGGAGCGAGGCTGCGTGGACCTCGTCGTCGGTGACGGGCGGTTCGAAGTTGAAGAGGGTCTTGATGTTCCGGCACATTGCAGCGCCTTCAGGCCGCGTAGACGCGCGATCGAGGGGCCGCAAATCTGCGGCGGATGACCAGGCGCGGAGCCTCCTGAGTTTTTGTGTCGCCCATCGTCTCTCTCTTTCCAGATACTCCTCGGGATTGTCGAGCGCCGCACTCCAGTAGTGCTGCTGCCGCTCGATCCACGACGTCGCAGCGCGCATCGCCTTCGGATCGAGCCTGCAGTGATGCATTCGCCCGACGATTCACGGACCAGCAATCCCGATTCTTTCAAGACCTTCACGTGTTTGGAGATCGCCGGCCCAGAGATCGAGTGCCTTTATAGACGAACCGGCCATCTGCTGTCAAGAGTCCGCCACCGAGCGCGGGATCGACAAAACAGCCTAGTGTCGCAGGAGTACGCCGAGGAGTGCGCCCAGTCCGACGTATGCCTGGTCCGGCACGCGCGTCGTGACCAGCGGCGCGGCAAGCACCGCGATGACCACCGCAGCACTAAACGCATCGACGACAACCGGTGTACCGATGAGATACGTCGTGCCTGCAAGAACGCCGACGACGGCAACCGTCACGCCGCGAACGAAGCCGGCCACACGCGGGTGTGAGCCGTAGCGCACGAGCAACGGCGTAGCCAGGACGGTGAGGACGATGGACGGCAGGAAGATTCCCACCGTCGCCGCCGTCGCGCCCGCAAATCCATCGACGGCGTAGCCCACGAACGTCGCGGTGATGACGACCGGGCCCGGGGAGATCATTCCGACAGCGACGGCGTCCACGAACGTCCGGTTGTCGACCCAGTGGTACTGATCGACGATGTAGGTCTTCACGAAGGACACGACGACCAGCCCGCTGCCGAATACGAGAAAGCCAGTTTTGAGGAAGAACCAGAACAATGCCGGTGCGAGTCCGGATGACGGCACGGCCAATGCGAGCAACACGGGTGCGCCGAATGCGCGCATCTTCGGCGTCATGGGTGCCGCTTGCCCAACGGATGTGGACTTCGGTCGGGGTGCGAATGCAACGATTCCTACGATGCCGGCCGCGAGGAATAGCCACGTCAGTTCTTGTCGCAACGCGATCGTCACGACGCCGGCGACGATTGCGACGGCCCACGCGGGATAGTCTCGCTTGAGCGTTTTGCGACCGAGGTTCCAGCTTGCTCGTAGGATGAGCGCTACCACGACCGGGCCGATGCCGTAGAACAGTCCGCGGACGAGCCCCGCGCCCGCGAAGCGTTCATAGAACGCTGCAATGGTCACAACGATCACGAACGGAGGCAGCGCGAACGCGATCGCGATGGCGAGCGCGCCGGGGACGCCGTGCGTTATGTAGCCGCAGTAGACGCCCAGCTGGTACGCCATCGGACCAGGGCACGCCGTCGCGATCGCGAGTCCGCGGTCGTAGGACGCCTCGTCGAGCCAGCCGCGCGTCTCGACCATATCCCGACGCATGGAGTTTGCGAGCGCGACGGGTCCGCCGAAGCCGGTCGCGCCGAGCATCAGAAAGTACCGCACGAGGTCGAACAGCGACGGGCCTTTCACTGCGGCTCCATCACACGCATGACTGGTTTGCCATCGACGTTCTGAAGGGGGAAATATACGCGGTGGGTCGCCGGGTCCACAGCGACCACGTGCGCATTGAGGTGCACAAATGCTTGGGCTATGCGGTGGAACCGTCGCCCCGCGACGTCATAGACGCTGACGACGCCCGATTCGGACGCGACGTAGAGCCGGTGCAGCCCAGGATCGAGCGCAAGGACGTCAACGCCGATGCCGGCGCCGCCTGACCCCTCGACTTTGCCCGTACGCAGGTCGAGTCGAATCAGACGCACATTGTGCTGGCATCCGACGTAGGCAGCGCGTTCCTCGGCATCAATGAGAACGCTGTGCGACGAGCTGCACCCAGGAACCGGATAACGTCGGATGACCTTCAGCCCCGCGGGGTCGATTTCCGCCAGCTCGTCGCGTGTCTGAACGCCAACGAAGATGTGACGCGACACGGGGTCGTACGCCGTGTTTCCCGCCTCTCCGCCGAGATCGACGGCGCCGATGCGCCTGTTCGTGCGCGTGTCGATGACGGCGTCCTTCCCGCCGCCTTCGTCCGAGACGAAGACCCGCTGCGTTACGGGATCGTATGCCAGGCCGTCGACGTCGCCGGCGGGTACGGTCGCAAGCCGTTTGCCGCTGCCGCCGTCCAGCACGACGATGCTGCCGAGCCCCTGCGCCGCAGCGTACACGTTTCGCCGTGCGGCGAGCACACCGCGCACGCTGGCCGCCGGCGAGATCGGAACGGTAAGCGTGACGCGGTTGGTGTTGACGTCGAACGCCTCGACGGAACCGTCGCCCATGTGCGCGACCCACATCGTTGCGCGCGCGGCGTCCATGTTCGCATAGTCGAACCGCGTCGTGTTGCCGGTCAGCGGGTAGTCGCCAACCAAGCGGAGGGGTAATCCTGGGCCAATGGCTCCGACGGTCTGCCACGCGTACGCGACGACGGCGACCGCAAGAGCCGCCGCAGCGAACAGCGCCGCGCGCTTCACGTCATCACCGGCTCGATTTCCGACTCTAGCAGGCACAGATCGCCTGCGAGACGAGGACGCATGGGAACCTCCTGATGAGGCGGGCGCAGCGCGCCCGCGAGAGCCGAAAGCTATGTCGGCGCCGCATCGTCGAGGGGTACGTGCCGGAACGTCGCGAGCAGCGAAAGGTCGTAGACGATCTTTATTGCACCCGCCAGAACGAAGGGGAGGCCCGCCGCGGCGAGCTGAAACGCGATGCCGGTCAGCACCGGCGCGATGGAGGCAGCCGCTGGCCGGACCGCGGCCGTCATGCCTGCGGCGCGGACGCGATCGTGCTGCGGCACGAGCGAGAGCGTGTACGCCTGCCGGGTCGGGACGTCCATCTGCGAGAGGGCGAATCGCAAGAGCAATACCATCGCCGCCAGCGGAAACGACGGCATGAACGGCAACAGGCACAACAAAACGTTGGACGGCAAGTGCGTGAACACCATCGTGTTGAGGAGCCCGATGCGCGCGGCAACGTGGGCCGCGAGCACATAGGATGCGGCTGCGAGCAGGTTCGCGCCAAACAGCAATGGGCCGATCGTTTCAGCGCCTACCCCGAAGCGCACCGAAAACCAGTACGCGATGAAGGCTTGGACGATGAACCCGCCGGCGAAGGCGTCCAACGCGAATAGCGCTGCAAGGCGTTCGACGATTCCGAACGGTGCCGGGTCGTGACGTGCAGGCGCCGGGACCGCCACCCGATCGTTGCTCATCGCGACCGCTACAAGTGCGACGACGGCGCCGGCCGCGCCGTAGAGCACCAACACGCCTCGATATGAGAGAACGGCTGCAGACAACGCGCCAAAGGCGATCGCCGCCGCGCTGACGACGTTGTACACGGACAGGCGGCGCGCCACACCGGCGGGCTCATTGGCAAGAGCAGCCTGCTCGATCGCCGCGAAGGGGCCGACGTCTTGCCCGCCTGGGCTGACGACGCCGAGAAGGCACGCGCAGACGATCGCCGGCTCGCCGCCCGCCAGCAATGCTGCAGCGACGATCATTGCCACCCCGGCCGTCGCAAACGTCGCGCGCGAGCCAAACCTGCGAACGAACCGGCCAGTGAACGCGGACGTCAGCGCACCTGCAAGGAGAGCGGTGGTGATCGCGGCCCCGATCCCGATCGGCGAAAGTCCGCGGACGGCGAGCGCCTCGGCCAGGACGACGGCGAGCGCGCCATAGGCCAGCGAGCGGGCTGCGCGCGAAATCAAGATGTGTCTCATCGTGAAGTCATGGGGTTCGCAAACGATTCGTACATCGCATCGAGCACCGGGGTCATGCGTTCGAGCAGCTGGTCGTCTCCGGCGCAGCTATCGCGCATGCCGGAAAGGATCGTCTCGAACCCGGCAGCCTCCGGAGCCGGAACCCCGCCCACATCGAGGTAATGCACGACCGCTCCGATGCGGCCCACGGCTCGGTCCTCGCCGAGCCCGAACGCGACGACGAGAACCTCATACGTCGTGAGGCCGTCTACGTGCGTGAAGGCAGCTCCGTCGAAATCGAAACCGATAGCGTCGTGGGGCAGTCGATCCGTGTCTTCAAACCAAACGAACGTCGGCTCGTCATCGATGAATCGGCGGATGAGCCAAGCGCTCGCGACGCGGTCCACCCAGAGCCGCCGTCGCGTCGTCCACCGCCGACGCTGGAACGCGCGGCGCTCGCGCGGTTCGATCGACGCATGGACTGCGCGCGGCTCGTCGGGCGCGAACGTGCGGACGACCGATGAATCGAGTTCTTGCAGGATGTCTTGCAAGCGATCGCGCCGGTGACTTCCGAAATAATCGATCGCCTCGAGCGCCGCGGTATCGCGACGCAGTTGCCGGATCGCGCGGCGCACCTCGGCTTCCGTTTGGTCCCCGATCTTCCCGATGAGCGCCTCCGCGCTCGCGATGAGCTGGCCGTACTCTCCGCTGCGATCGAAGCGCGCGCAGAGCTTCGCATCCTCATCGTCCGCATGGCCCTGAATCCGGAAAATGTACGCCGATCCGCCGGATCCGACGACGTCGCGCTCGAGCTGCTGGAAGGACGAAGCCAGGTCCGGCCGATCCGGCAGCGCATAGGCGCCGTCGCGCAGGTTTGCCACCCCCAGGGCCTTGAGCGCGCGCCAGACGCTAATCCGCAGGGCGCCGTTTTGACCCGGTAGCGTGCTGATCAGCAGAAGCCAGTTCAGCCTTCGACCCTCCGATTGTAGTCGTGATTACAGGAAGTGTATCACGATTTACGACGGAGGCAAGTCTTCGTCAAACGTCTCGTGGCGAACATACGTTTGCACCGGAGACTGATGTATCTGTCTTGGTGATGGAAATGACGGTCGCCGCGGCCACGCACTTCTCCACCGTGTCATCGCTCGCAGACCCTTCTTGCAATGCAGGCCCGCAGTGTTGAATCGTAGACAGTTTTTTATCGGTTCGGGAGCGCTTCTTGCGGCTTCGGCAATCGTGCCGCAGGCGGCGGCGCAGGCGGCCTCGCCGACGATTCTGCGCGCCGAGAAACGCGTGATCGAGGTCCTCGGCAAGTCCGCCCGCTTCCTACGCATCCGTCAGCCCAACGGCAAGCCTGGCCTCGTAACGGACGTCTCGACGCCGTTCCGCGTCCGCCTGGAGAACGAGATCGGGGAGCCGACGCTCGTCCATTGGCACGGCGTCACCCCGCCTTGGCAACAAGATGGTGTCCCGTATGTTTCTGCGCCGCCGATCGCCGCCCGTGGCTCGGCCGCCTATGACTTCCCGCTTGCGTTCAGCGGCACGTACTGGATGCACTCGCATCAAAAATTTCAAGAGCAGGACCTGATGACGGCGCCCCTCATCATTCATGACGCCGAGAGCCGCCGCGCCGACCAGCAAGAGATCGTGATCATGCTGCGCGATTTCACGTTTCGCAACCCGGTCGAGATCTTTGCCGGCCTCAAGAAGAGCGGGATGAGCGGGATGACGGGATCGACGAAAGCCATGGGCGGTATGAGCGCGGCCGCCACGACGACGGACCTCAATGACGTCGTCTACGACGCGTTCCTCGCCAACGACCGAACTCTTGACGATCCTGAAGTAGTGCGCGTCGAGCCCGGCGGCCGCGTTTTGCTGCGGATCATCAATGGAGCGTCAGCCTCGAACTTCTTTCTTGATCTCGGAGTGCTGACGGGCGAGGTCGTCGCAGTTGACGGTCACGCGGTCCGGCCGGTGTCTGCATCGGTGTTTCCAATCGCAATTGCCCAGCGCCTCGACGTTCGCGTGCAGTTACCAAAGGGCCAGGCGGCCTTTCCGGTGCTCGCGACACTAGAGGGCGAGCGCAAGCGCACCGGGATCGTGCTGGCTGCGCCGGGGGCACGGATCCTCAAGATCGATGCATTCGCGGCGCACGCCACCGGTCCGCTCGATCTCCAGCTGGAGCGATCGCTGCGTGCGGTGACGCCGCTCGTACCGAAAGTGGCCGACCGAATCCACCGAATCGCCCTAACCGGGTCCATGACGAACTACGTCTGGAGCTTGAACGACCAGACCTACCCTGGGGCCAAGCCTTTCTCGGTCGCGAAGGGGGAGCGCGTCGAGTTCGTCATGACGAACACGACGCCGATGAGCCACCCGATGCACCTGCACGGGCACGTGTTCCAGGTCGTGGCCATAAACGGCAAACGATACCCAGGGGCGATGCGCGATACCGTCCTAGTGCCGCCGAAGACGTCGCTCACTTTCGCCTTCGACGCCAACAATCCGGGGCGGTGGTTCTATCACTGCCACAACCTCTACCACATGATCAGCGGCATGGCCAACACGGTCGTCTACGCATAAGGACGTGCGAACGAGCAGAAGGTAGTCCAAGCCTTCCGGCCCGCTTATGCCGGTGGGATTGACCGAGGCCCTTGAAGTACGGTGACGCCGTGACTTCCTTACATCAGACGGCGGTTGGGCGCGCGCGGAATCTCGGCCGACCTACTCGCGTTGTCGGTTCACTCATGGGCGTCGCTGTCGCGGTGAGCGCGCTAGCGCTGCTTCCGGCCCTTGCTGCGGGAGGCATTCCACTCGTCGACTCGACCACCGTTCGCACGGGTGGTACGCGCTCGCCGTCGGACTCGACGTACTCGCGCTATCAACCGGTATCGGCGTGCTCGGCGTTCCGTGGAACATCCGCATACGGGTCGGCGCGGCCTTCGCTGCAGCTGAGATCGTCATGCAGGTCATGGGTGCGGCGATCGGGACCGGAGCCGGGCACGTGGTTGGCGAGATCGCCGCGTACTCCGGGTTCATCATCCTCGCCCTCATAGGCGTCTGGATCTTTCGCGAAAGCCTCGGTGAAGATCACGGGCTGACGGAGAATGCGACGTCGGGTCTGGGACTGCTGGCCGCCTCCGCCTCGATCAGTCTCGATTCGCTCGGCGTGGGGTTCTCATTGCCGGCTCTTCGTGTGCCGCTCGTCCCGCTCATCGGAACGGTCGCGATAACCACGGTCGTCTTCACGTTTGCCGGCTTGCGCTTCGGCGAGATCCTCGGGAAACGGTTCAAGAAGAATGCTGAGCGCGGGGCGGGCGTCGTGCTCGTCGCGCTCGCCCTCCTCTTCACGCTGCAGCATTTGGCACACTAGCGGGCGCGGTCGCTCTTGGTGGCGCGCCCCGGCAACATCCGAGTCGAATTAAGGATAAAGGTCAGCTCGGAAGCGACGTGGATGAACGCTGCAAGCAGCGGATTCAGGACACCGACCGCCGCAAGCAGGATGCCCACCAATCCACCGTTATCGTACCGACGAAGTTCTGCACGACGATGCGCCGCATGCGCCTCGCGATACGGACGGTCTCGACGAAACGAGACAAGTCGTTCCCAAGGAGCACGACGTCCGCGCTCTCACGCGCGACGTCGGTCCCCGAACCCATCGCGACCCCTACCGTCGCCTGGGTGAGAGCAGGCGCATCGTTTCCCCGTCCCCGACCATCGCGACAATCTTGCGGTCATCAACAAGCGCAGCGACGAACTGACGCTTCTGATCGGGAAGCAAATTCGCTACGGCCTCTGCCACGTTCCTCGCGTCGCCGGTCAGGAGAACCGTTCGGATGGACAGCGCGCGCAGCCGTACGATTGCATCGCTCGCCTCGGGACGCAGTGTGTCCGCGATGCCGATCGCACCGAGGAAACGGGCGGCGTACGCGACGAGGACCATCGTCGCATCGTCGCGACTTTCGGATGTGGCAGGGAGATCGATGTTGCACTCGACCAGGAACGCGTGGTTTCCGACGAGGATCGTTTCGCCGTCAAATACCGCTCGGATACCGCGACCCGGCGTATATTGGAATGTCTCGGGTTCCGCGACGGCGACCACGTCGACGTGTGCTCGCGTGAGAATTGCCTCACCAAGGGGATGTTCTGACCGCCGTTCGGCAATGACAGCGGTCCCCAGCAGCACCCGCGGGGCGATACCCGGCGCCGGCAGGAGTGCAACGACCTCGGGCTTGCCGTACGTCAGCGTACCCGTCTTGTCGAGCACCACGGTATTGACCGCAGAGAGCGCTTCCAGGTACCGGCCACCCTTGATGATGATGCCTTCCCGAGCCGCGCGACCGATCGCGCCGAGGACGGCGAGCGGCGTGCCGGCCGCGATGCCGCATGCGCCGGCAACGATGACAACCGAGATCGTGGAGCGCGGATCACGGGTGATCAGGAACGTGAGAGCCGCGGCGCCGAGCGCGAAGTACACCAAGTATCCGGCGAGTCGGTCCGCGAGCCGCTGGATCGGCGCACGGGAACGCTCCACCGACTCGACGGCTTCGATGATCTTGCCGAAGCTCGTGTCGCGTCCGAGCTTCTCAGTCCGCACCTCGAGCGCGCCCGACTGGTTGATCGTGCCCGCGTACACGTACGATCCGGTACCTTCTCGACCGGCATCGACTCACCGGTGATGCGCGCCTGGTCGACGAACGAGTTGCCGGCGATGACGACGCCGTCGACCGGGAGCAACGTTCCCGGGTTGACGAGGACGGCGTCGCCGACGCGCAGCTCGTCCGCCGCGATCTCCGATGCCGTGCCGGCACGACGTACGAGAGCGGTGCGCGGCAGTAGGTCCAGCAAGTAGCGGATCGCGGTTCGCCCGCGTGCGACCGTCAGGCCTTAGAGCACCTCTGCCGCGAGCACGAACACGGTAATGACGAGCGCGGTGAAGAACTCACCGATGGCGAGCGCAGCAACCAGGGCAATGGTCATCGAAAGTTCCATCGTCATCGTCCGCTCGCGCAGATTTTCGAGCGCCTCGCGGAAGATCGGCCATCCACCGATCAGCGTCGCGACGACGCCGATAACGCTGACGCGGTCGAACGGCTCCCACAGGCGGAACCACACCGCTGCGGCAGCCACTGCAACGAAGGCGATGCGAACGAGGTCCGCGCCTTCGATCGCGCGCTCAGGATGCTCGTGCCCTTCGTGATGTGCCCTCGGGGAGAGGGCCCGGCCTTCGACGTGTGCCACGCTCATTTCAGGTATGTCCGCACGACTTCGATGAGCTCGGCTGCAGCACGGTTCTGCGCCGCGCGCGACACCGGCCCCGCCCCCACATGCGCGTGGATGTGCTCCTCGAGCACCTCGCCCATCAAACCGTTCATCGCTCCTCGTGCGCCGGCGAGCAGATGGAGGACGTCAGCGCAGGGCTTCTCATCTTCTAGGGCCCGCTCGGCCGCCTGGAGCTGGCCCACAATGCGCCGGACGCGGGGAAGCAGCTTATCTTTATTCCTACTGGTGTGCGCCACGCGAGGGCCTTCTGCGAGGCGATAAAGGATACCCCCCTACCCTATATTTTTTTCGAAGACACGACCACTAGCGGCGACGGAGTCGCAGCGAATTGCCGACGACGAAGAGGCTCGACAACCCCATGGCCGCCGCTGCGAAGATCGGCCGCACGACTCCGAAGGCGGCGAGCGGCACGAGCACCACGTTGTATGCGAATGCCCAGAACAGGTTCTGCCGGATGGTGGCGATCGTCGCGCGGGAGAGCCGGATCGCGGCCGCGACAGCGCGTGGGTCGTTCGAGAGAATCGTCGCCTGTGCGGTTTCCATCGCAACGTCGGTGCCGCCGCCCATCGCGAGCCCGACGTCGGCGCTCGCGAGCGCGGGCGCGTCGTTCACGCCGTCGCCGACGAATGCCACCCCAATCCCAGTTCGCTGCAGTCCACGGACGACGTCGGCCTTGCCCTCGGGCGAGACACGAGCATCAAAGTCGCGTACGGCAAGCGCGTCTGCGAGGCGCCGCGTGGGTCCGTCGGCGTCACCGCTTACGATCCTGGTCGCCAGGCCAAGCTCGTGCAGCGACGCGACGGCTTCGCGCGACTCGGCCCGAGCTTCATCCGCGAAAAGGAGCGCCCCCAGGTACCTGCCGCCATGCGCGACGGCGACGATCGTTTGCGTCGCATCACCGCGCGCGTCGACGACGATGCCTTGCGATTCCAGATACTCCGGCGTGCCGACATGGGCGGCCGAACCCGCGACCGTCGCACGGATGCCTTGACCGCGTACGGCGACCGTCTCGGATGACGGCAAGGTCGGCGCGTCCGCGCGTGCGGCGGCGCGCGCGACGGCGCCGGCCAGCGGGTGCGACGAGCCGCGCTCGACGGCGGCGGCGATGGCGAGCACCTCGGATGCGGAGATGTTTGCCGCCGGCACGATGTCGACGACTTCAGGACGCCCGCGCGTGAGGGTACCGGTTTTGTCGAACAGCACCACATCGACACGGCCGAGCCGCTCGAGCGCGTCGGCGTCGCGGAACAAGATGCCCTTCGCAGCGCCGGCACCGACCCCCACCATGACGGCGATCGGCGTGGCGAGCCCGAGCGCACACGGACACGCGACCACGAGCACCGCGACGGCGGCCGCAAGCGCAGCGACCCACGGGTGGCCGGTGGCGCGCCAGCCGACGAACGTCAGCACGGCGACACCCAAGATCGTCGGGACGAACACCGCGGCGACGCGGTCGGCCAGACGCTGCACAGCGGGCGTCGTGCCCTGGGCCTTGCGCACCAGCTCCACGATGCGCGCGAGCGTCGTACCCGCGCCGACGGCGGTGGCCCGCACGAACAACGTGCCGTCGCCGTTGACCGAGCCGGTCCGAATAGCCATCCCCGATGAGGCCTCGACGGGAATCGCCTCGCCCGTGAGGGCTGCTACGTCTACGCTGCTCTCGCCTTCGGTGATGATGCCGTCGACGGGCACGCGGTCACCCGCGCTCACCAGTACGGTGTCGCCGAGGCGCAACGCGTCGGCTGGAATCTCGCGCACCGTTCCGTCGGGCTCGACGCGCCGGGCGAACACCGGACGCAGGTCCAGCAGGGCTCGGATCGCGCGATTGCTACGTCCCTTTGCTGCGCTTTCCAGAACTTTTCCGATGAAGATGAGCGTCACGATCGCACTAGCCGTTTCGTAGTACGACGGCTGCATCGCGAGCGTCGCATAGACCGAATACGCGAGAGCGGCGGTCGAACCGAGCGAGACCAGCGTATCCATGGTCGCGGTGCGTTGCCGCAGCGCGTTGAGCGCGCCACGATGGAAGTCAAAACCCACAACTGCCCACACCGGTACGGTGAGGGCCAGCATCAGCCAGTCCTTGCCCGCGAAGTCGCCGGCGAACATTCCGAGCACCAGCGTCGGGAGAAAGAGGATCAGACCGAACGCCAGGACGGCGCGGCGGCGGCGCGCCTCTGCGTCGCGATGCTGTGCGTCGATATCTGCGTGGTCGGCGTCGACTGCGGCTGCATCATAGCCGGCCTTGCCGATCGCTGCGACGAGCTGCTCGCTCGAAACGGCCTGCGCATGATCGACGGTCGCTTGCTCGGTGGCAAGGTTGACCGTCGCGTCCGCGACGCCGGGGATCTTCTTTATGGCGCGCGTCACGTGCGCGACGCACGACGCGCACGTCATGCCGCGGACGGACAGTTCCGTAGTCATGCGAGGGTGTAACCGGCCTCGTCGAGCGCGGCGGTAAGCAGTTCCCGCGGTACCTCGGCGTCCGCATCAAGGGTGGCCTCGGCTTGCTCGAGATCGACCTGTACCGATCGTACGCCCGGCAGCTCGGCAAGGGCATCGCGCACGTGGCGGGCGCAGTTCTCGCAGGTCATCCCCGCGATGGAAAGGATCATCGTCATAGTTGTTCCGTGAGCCGAGGGTTCAAGGGGATGACCGCGGCTCAACCGGCCATAACTGCCATTGACGGTTATACACCTGGAATGATAACCTGTCAACACGATTATGACTGGTGATAGGTTCGAGTTTCGGTTCGTAGGTGAGCACCTGGCGCTCGACTTCGTGAACACGCGGACGACCGAACGTGACTTGGCCCGCGAGGACCTCGCGACATACCGTCAGGCCATCGCCTGGTTTGCGAAGTCGGGGATCCTCTCGCGGACCGATGCGACGGCGCTACTGCGTCTCGAGGGGTCGCGTGACGCGCGCGAGACGTTGCGAGCGCTGCATGATTTTCGTGACGACGTGCGCGCCTTGCTCGACGATTACCGTCGCTCGGGCAGGGTCGCGACGCGCTATCTCGAGCTGGTGAACGCACGGCTAGCCGACTGCGGATGTCGCCGCGCGCTTGTCCTCGATGGCGATCGGTTTGTCGTGCGCGTTCAGTATCGCTTCGAGCGCGCACACGATCTGCTCATGCCCCTGGCGAACGCCGTAGCCGAGCTGCTCGCCCAGGAAGACCTCACGCGGCTCAAACGATGCGGCGGCGACTGTTGCGACATGTACTTCCTCGACGTGAGTCGCAACCGGTCGCGCACGTGGTGCGACATGGCGGCGTGCGGCAATCGCGCCAAGGCCGCGGCGTACTATCGGCGCTCTCGAGCCGAGGGCGCGGCGTAACGAACCATGTCGCCGCCAGCCCGCGCATGTTGCGGATGACGTAGACTCACTCGTCGATCACCCGTTTCGGGGGTACGACGACCGGCACTAGCACCTCGAGGAGTCGCTGCATGACCTGGACCCATCCGATGGTGCTCGCCCTGCCTCTCGCGTTGCTCGCGCTGCTGCTCGCCGGCGTACTCCTGCGTCGTGAGGCCCAACCGGCGCCTGCGCATCCCGAAATGCATCCCCGCAACGCTTGGCGGCAGTACTATGCGCGGTTTGCGCTGCTCGTCATCGCGTTCGTCGTCTTCGATATGGAGATGGCGTTCATGTATCCTTGGGCGGTCGCGTTTCGGCGCATGGGCATGGTCGCGTTCGGCGACATGCTCGTGTTCGTCGCGATCCTGGGTGTTGCTCTGGCGTATATGTGGCGCACCGGCGTGCTCGAGATCGAGACCCCGCCGCGGTGAGCGCTTCGTTCGTGCTGATCACCGCGGTGGCCGGCGTCGCGATCGTCGAGATGCTCGACCGCCGCACGCTCATCGCGCCGCTCGCCGTCGTGCGCGAGGCGCTTGCGGCGCCGTATCCCGACACGGCGCTCGGAAGCCCGCGCTGGGCGGTTGGAGCAGCGCTCGCACTCCCCGCCTTTGTCCTCGCCGCATTGAGCATGGTGCCGCTGGGATCCGGTTACGAGCCCGCCGATGCGGTGCCCGGCATCTTTCTGGCAGCGATGCTGCTCGACTTCGCGGCCGCGTGCGTAGCGGCAGTCGGCTGGAGCGCGAACCGCCCTGCGGGGGTGGCCGGACTGTTCGGTGCGATTCTGCAGTTCGTTTCGTACGGAATCGTCATCGGCTTCGGGATGATCGGCCCCGCCATGGCGGCCGGTTCCCTCTCGCCCGCTCGCATCGCCGGCGCACAGCACGTCTGGTATGCGCTTACGCAACCCGGGTCGCTCGCGCTCTACGCGATCGGCGCGCTGGCGCAGGCCTTCCGCCCGCCGTTCGATGCACCGGCACAGGCGGCGCTCGACGGGCTCGGCGGCCTGCCGCGCCTCGCCTTCCGCTGGGGCTTGGATCTGCTGGCGTTCACTGTCGCTGCCTACGGTGCGGTGCTCTTCTTCGGCGGGGGCGGCGACTCGTACGGCGGGTTGATGCTCGTCACGGTCCTGCTGCTGGTCCCGATGGCGCTCCTGCGGCGCGCGCGTTGGAGCTATCCGCGCACATTGCGCGTTTTCTGGCGCATCGCGATGCCGCTGGCGCTGGTCAACGTCGTCCTGGTCGGGGTCGTCGTGGTGCTCGGATGGTCCTGACGTGGCTCCTGTTCCTGGCTGCATCCGCGGCGACGCTCTGGTGCGGCTGGTGGATGTTGCGCACGATGTCGATGCTCGAGGCCGGGTTGGCGCTCATGGGCTCCTCGCTCGGCGCCGCGGTCCTGCTCTTCACGCTGCACGCTGACATCGTCGCCGCCATGACCGTGATGATGTTCGGACCGGCGATGCTCGGGATGATCCTCTTCATGCTGATGCTGATGGAAGACAGCGGCGGGTTCATGATGACGGCATCGTCCGACGTCCCGATGCCGCACGACGCGCCCGATGCGGGCCCTGAGGTGCTGCGTGAGGCGGCGCCCCTGCTCGGCGACATCTCGGAGATCGCTCCGCCGGCGGCCGAGATGGATATGGCGATGACCAACGCGCAAACGCGCTGGGGAGGTTGGATCGCCGGCGCATTCTTCGTTGCGAACGCGGCGGTCATCGTGCGGACTCCGTGGGGCGGCACCTCGGAGTCGCCGTCCGTGGCACAGGCCGGCCTGATCGGCGCAGCGCTGCTCGACAAGTACATGCTCGTGTTCGAGGGTTGCGGACTGCTGATTCTTCTCACCGTCGTCGCCGCGACGATGCTGGGCCGGAGTGAGAACCGATGATTCCGCTGCAGGGATATCTCATCGTCGCCGCCGGCCTGTTCTCCGTCGGCCTGTGGGGTGTGATGAGCCAGCGGGGTCTCGTGATGATCCTCATGGCGCTCGAACTGATGCTCTCGGCCGCGAATCTCGAGGTGCTCGCGTTTTGGCGGTATCTCTCACCCGCGCAGATCGACCCGCACGTGTTCGCGATCGTCGTTCTCACGATCGCGAGCGTCGAAGAAGCCGTCGGCCTCGGCCTGGCGCTGATGCTCTATCGGCGGCGGTCCACGCAGAACGTAGACCGCTTCGCGGAGCTGCGAGGGTGAGCGCGCCGTGGCTCCCCGGGCTGCCGCTGATCTTCATCGACGACGCGGTCTCGCGTTGGGCGACGCTGATCGTCTTGGCGGTGGCCGCGATCCTGGGAACCTACGCCGCCGGCGACCCGGAACTGCGGACCGGTCGATTCCGATTTTGGACGGTGTACGCGCTCTTCGCGTTCGCCGCGATCGCCTTCGCGCACGCATCCGGCCTGCTCACGTCATACGTGTTGTGGGAAGCGATGAGCGCGTGCTCGTTCTTCCTGATCGCGCAGCGGCTCGATGAGGACGTCGTCGCGGCGTCGGTGAGGGCGCTCACGACGACCCGGCTGGGCGACCTGCTGCTCCTGATCGGCGCCGGCGCCATCGCCGCCGGACACCCACAGGTCGGACTGATCGGCGCGCTCGCGGGGGCCGCGATCAAGTCCGGGCAGCTGGGAGCGACGCCGTGGCTGGTCGGAGCGATGGTGGCGCCGACGCCCGTGAGCGCGTTGCTGCATTCGGCGACGCTGGTCGCGGCGGGGCCGTATCTGCTTGCGCGGCTTGCGCCGCAACTCGCCGTCTTCCCGAATCTGCTCGCCGCGCTCGCGATCTACGCGGTCATCTCGGCGTTCGCCGGCGCGCTGTTCGCAGCGACGTCGAACGATGCGAAACGCACCCTCGCGTGGTCGACCTCGGAGCAATTGGCTCAGGCGACGCTGGCGACGGCGGCGGGAGCGCCGTTCGCGGGTCTTGCCGTTTTGGCAGGGCACGCACTGGCCAAACCGCTGTTGTTCATCGCGGCGGGTTACCTGCGCGCCGCGACCGGCTCGACCCGTTACGACGCGGCGTCGCGGGAGGGACGGCGCGTGGGCGCTTTCGTCGCAGCGACCGTCGTCGGAGCGGCGGCGCTGGTGGGGATACCGCCGTTCCTCTCGTCGTGGGGGCTCGCGTCCACCTGGTCCGCGGTCGCGACGGCACGGCCGCCCCTCCTGATCGCGGGGCTCGCGATCTCCGCATTGAGCGGATGGTACGCCACGCGATTCGCTCTGCTGCTCTTGCCGGACGTGAACCGCCCCTTCGCGCGCGCGGCACTGCGGCCACCGTTGCGCGCCGCCGCGTGGCTTGGGATCACGCTCGCGCTCGCCGTGTCGATCGGCGTGATCCGGTTCCGGGTCGACCTGGAATCGCTGGCCCTGCCGATACTCGCGCTGAGCGGAGGTGCGCTGGCGGTAGCGGCGCGGCGGACGACGCTGCTCACAGCGGGGTTCGCGTTCCCCGAAGGCATCGCATGGTGGGACCGCACGTTCAGCGCGCCCGCCCGCGCGGCGGGCACGCTGCTCGATCGCTGCGATCGCGCGCTGCTTGCGGGCGCGCACTTCCTGGCGACGGCGACGCTGCGGATCGGTCGTCGCGCGGCCGCGGTCGATGACCGGCTGGATCGTGATACCACCGAGCTCGGGCGCGGGCTGCTGGCGGGAGGGCGGCGCGCAGCCGCGGTCGTCGTCGGCGACATCTCACGTTACGTCGCGTACACTGCCGTCGGGCTCGCCCTTGCAGCGGCCGTCATCGCCGCGGTGCTCGCGACGGCCAGAGGTTTCGCGTGATCGCGCTCGCGCTCGCGATCGGCGCACCGGTCCTGGTCGCCCTCGGCGCACCGTTCGCTCCGGTTCGCGTCGCGCGCGCGCTCGTCATCGGCGTGGGATTGCTCGTCCTCGCGGTGGCACTCGCCGCGCTCGGCGGCCTCATCGCCCCGTCGCTCGACGTGCCATGGATCCCCGCGCTCGGAGCACGCTTGGCCTTGGGCGGTGATGCCCTGAGCTGGTCGCTCGTCGCACTCGCCGGCGGACTGACCGCCGCCGCCGTCGGTGGGGTACCGCCGCGAACGAACGGATCGGCATTGGCGGCGTTGTTTGCCGCGATGCTGGCCGGGCTCGTCGTCGTCTTCCTTGCGCGCGACCTGCTGCTGTTCTATTTCGGCTTCGAGATCGCGCTGGTCCCGATGTACTTCATCATCGGAGGCTGGGGCGAAGGCGATCGGACCCGAGCCGCAATCGTGTTTTTCGTGTACACGCGCGCCGGGTCGCTGGCGATGCTGCTCGCGTTCGTGGGTCTTGCCTTTGGCGCCGGCGGCCACGGGTTCGCCTTCTCGGCGGCTGCGCATCCGAGCGGACTGCTGGCCGCGTGGATCGCGGCAGGGCTGCTGATTGGATTTGCGATCAAGCTCCCGGTCGTGCCGTTGCATGCCTGGCTGCCGCTCGCGCACACCGAGGCCCCGACGGAGGGCAGCGTGATGCTCGCCGGGCTGCTGCTCAAACTCGGGGGGTACGGTCTGTTGCGCATCGCGCTCGCGTTCGTCCCAGGAGCGCTCGCGGCGACGGCGCCGTGGCTGGTGGCCTGGGGCCTGACCAGCGCGCTCTGGGGGGCGCTCGCGGCCTTCCCGCAACGCGATCTCAAGCGGCTCGTCGCGTACACCTCCGTCAATCACATGGGGTACGTCCTCGTCGCGGTCGCGGTCGCCGCGGCGCTCGGCCCCGACTCTGTAGCCGGGCGGCTCGCGGTGAGCGGCGCGGCGCTGCAACTGGTGAGTCATGGCCTGCTCACCGGAGGTTTGTTCCTCGTCAGCGGAGCGATCGGCGAGCGCTTCGGGACGCGCGACCTCAGGCGGCTGGGAGGCATGGCACGGCGGGCGCCCCGCTACGGTTGGACGTTCGCGCTGCTCGCACTGGGCTCGCTCGGGATCCCTGCACTGAGCGGCTTCGCAGCGGAAGTGCAGATCGTGCTGGCGACCGCCATGTACGCACCTGGCGCAGCGGTCGTGCTCGGGGTCGCAATCGTGCTGACGACGGCACTGCTCGCGCGCACGGCACTGAGGCTGCTCACCGGTGAGCCGGTAGAGGCCGAACCCTCGGAACACCGTGGGGCGGACCTCGCGCTGCCGTGGGTGGCGGCGCTGTTGCTCGGGAGTGCGGTGCTCGGCATCTGGCCACGCGTTCTGGTGGACGGGTACGTGGCGGTCGCTGCCGCGCTCGGCGCCGGCCGGTGAGCGCGAACGATCTGCTGGCCGTCGTGCCGGAGATGGCGCTGGGTGCGCTCGGGATGGCGCTCGTCGTGCTGGCAACGGTGCGCGAGCGCCCACAGCTGGCATACGGCACCGGCGCGATCGGCCTGGCGCTCGCGCTCGTGGCCCTCCTTGGCGATGTCCGTTCCCCTGCCGCCGCCGCCTTCATGGGGACGTACCGGCTGGACGGCTACGGTCTGGCGGCCAAAGCGGTCGCGATCGCCTTCGGCGCGGTCGCGCTCGGCGCGATGCGCCGCGACCTCCAAGATTCGCCGCGGGCGACAGAGGCGCCGGCCTTCGTCGTGTTCGGCACGCTGGCTGCCTGCGTGCTGGTCGAGGCGCAGGACCTCGCCCTCATCGCCGTCGCGCTGACGATGCTCGCGGCCGCCGTGTACGGTTTGCTCGGGGCGGCGCCCGGATCGGTGCGCGCGGCCGAAGCTGCGCTGAAGTTCTTCGTGCTCTCCGCCCTCACGGGAGCCGTCACGCTGTACGGTTTTGGCCTGCTGTTCGGTCTGGGACGGTCACTCGACGAAGCGACTCTCGCGACGCGGCTCGCGGCGAGCCCGCCGGTGGCGGTGGCGCTTGCGGCGGTGCTGACGAGCGCGGCGTTCGTCTTCGAATCCGCCCTGGTCCCGATCGCCGAGTGGGCTCCGGACGTGTATCAGGGAGCGCGCACCTCGGTCACGCTTTGGCTTTCGGTGGTGCCGAAGACGGCCGCGCTCCTCGCCCTCGCGCGTCTCGTGTCCACCGCTTTGCAGGGACAGCTCGAGATGGTGGTGATTGCGGTCGGCGTCGTAGCGGTCGCGAGCCAAATTTGGGGGAACCTGGCCGCCTACGCACAGCGCGACATCAAGCGGATGTTGGCGTATTCGGGGATCGCTCAAGCCGGTTTCATGGCGTCCGCGCTCGCCGTTTCGGCGCGTTCATCATCGGCGCTCGACGCGCTCCTGCTCTACATCGCAGCCTACGCGGCGATGAACGGCTTGGCGTTTGCGTCCGTGCTGGCGATCGAACGGCGCTTCGGCGTGACCACGATCGACGGGTTGAACGGCGTCGGCGCAAGCGCGCCTTGGCTGGGGCTGGCTCTGACGACGGCGCTGCTGTCGCTGGCGGGCTTCCCGCCCTTCGTCGGATTCGCCGCGAAGGTCGCCTTATTGCAGGCGACCTTCTCCGCGCACGAGCCGTGGCTGGGCATTTCGATCGCCGTCAACAGCGTGCTCAGCCTCGGGTACTATCTGGGTCCGATCGCGCGCATTTGGACGGGGACGCGGTTCCCCGCGCGGCCGTTCGTGCGCGTGGGTACCGCCGCGGTCGTGATCACGGCATTGGCGAACGTCGTGCTCGGCCTCGCGCCTCAGCTTGCCATCCCTCGCTAAAGCGCGCAGCGTTCGACACGCTGTCGTCGAGTGGGCCGCGCGCCACGGGAGCGAGTGTGTGAGGGCGCGAACCATCGGCCGTGGTCAAGAAACGCGACGTGCAATTCCGGCCCAAGGGCAAGGGAGTCAATCAGGTTCTCGGAGAGCTGCAGACTCGCGTCATGGAGCATCTGTGGTCCGCGGGGCCGATGGCGGTCGCGACGTTACACCGCGCGCTCGCTCGACGCGGAGAAGTCGCCTACACGACCGTGGCAACCGAACTGACCCGCCTGCAAGGCAAGGGCCTCGTCAAGAAGACGGGGACGCACTTAGAGACGCGCTACGCGGCAGCGGTCTCGCGCGAGGCATTCGTCGAGGGGTTCGTGGGCGACGTGCTCTCCGGGCTGGTCGGCGCGCACGGGCGCGCGGCGATCCATGGATTCGTCGACGCGATCGCCGGCGACGACGACGCGCTTGACGAAACGCTGCGGCTGTTGCAAGAACGTCGCCGGGCTCGCTGATCGCACCGCGCCGGGGAGTCTGCTACACCGTGTCGAATGGTCGCCCGATGGCAGTGCACGCTCGGCGGCCATTCACGGTTTCATCGACGTGATCGCGCACGATGATGCAGCCCTCGAAGAGACGCTGCGGCTGATCCAGGAACGACCCCGGCCTCGTTGATGCTGCGCGTCGCGCGCTGGGCGTGGCCGCTGATCTTTCTCATTCCGCTCACGCTGGTTGCCGGGCGGGGGTGCCGCTTTCCCGGCGTCGACGCGGCCTATCACTCGGTGCTGTGGATGCACGAAAATCTGCCTGCGCTCTACGTCGTCGCGGCCGCCATGGCGGCGGTGGCGGTGGCGATCCGCGTCGCGCGGGCGCGCGCCCGCGCAGCGACCCTGTTTGCTCTCGCGACACCATTGCCGCCGGCGCTGGAAAAGGCGTTCGCAATGGAGAGCGCCCGGCTGTCCGTCGCGGTTCCCGCGCTGGCATATTTAGATGTCGCCGCACCGCTGTGCTTTGCGCTCGTCGGGAGGCGATCGTCGGTTGTTGTCTCGCGAGGCTTTGTCGAGGGTCTCGACGCCGAGGAACTCGCGATGGTAGCCCGTCACGAATTGCTGCACATCAAGCACCGCGATCCGCTGCAGGGCTTCGTGTGGCATCTCGCCTTCGCGGCTCTCATTTTGCCGGCGTTCTCCGCGCTCGAGCGCTGGCTCACCTCACGCCGCGAACTGCGGACCAACCTGGAGGCCGCCGACGTGGATCCCGATCCGGACCGGTACGCTCGGCTGCTCGCATCGCAAGCGCGCGAGCGGCGCAGCCTCTGCGTCGAAGCGATCGGCGCCCCCGCGCGCAGTCGCGGCCTCCTTTCAGCGCTCGCCGCGCCGGCGATGGTCTTGATCGTGCTCGCGTCGCTCGCACTGTCCCATGCCTGGTTTCTCGACCATCTGAGCTACCTTTCCGCTCGTCACTGCTGAGGGATGATTGGAATGGTGGCTGGGCGCAAACGCCGGGACCACAGGTGAACCTTCGGAACTTCGGCAATACTACATCGCGTAGTAGCCTCGTCTGAGCGACTCGGGCGGCACCGTGCCGTCCGACTTGCGCCTTCCGCATAGGAGTCCAATGCTCTTCGATCGTCTTCTGCGACGCACAGCCGCCGCCGTCTCTCTCGCGCTTCTCGTCCCAGCCGCGGCGCTAGCGCACCCCGGCGAAGGTGGTGCGACGCCCAATCCGGCCTTGCTTTCGTCACTCGTCGCTGCGGGCGGCGGGTCGACGGCATTCAGCGCGAAGGCCCTGCGCCAGAACCTCGGCGGCCCCGCCGAGGAGGCAAAACTTCGCGCCGCTCTGGGCGCCGCTGCGGTAACGCGGTACGACGATGTGTTCTCGTTCGTCGTGCGCGACGGACTCGCGACGATGAGCAAGAACGGGGAAACGCTTCCGGCGCCAAACCCGGCGCCGTCGAACGGTAAGGCTCTCGCCGTCGCGCTCTTCAAGGCCGGGCTCCACGACGGTGACTTCGACATCGAGCGCCTCTTCGACACGCTGTTCTCGCAGAGCGTGCACATGCACGCGATGATGGCCGTGGCACAGAAGTATGGCGCACCGGGTGAGAGCGCGTATCACCAAGTCTTCGGACGCCTCGTCGCGGACGTCGGCGGCAACGGCGCGCCCGTCGATCTCAAGGCCGACGAGCGGATGCACCACATGAACGGAATGGACATGAAGGGGATGGACATGAAGGGCATGTCGATGCCTTCCCCCGGCGCGACGAGCACGCCGCACTAACGCCCCTCGACGGCACGCGCGGCCGCACCGCACGGTGCGGCCGTGTCCGACAACGCAACTGAAACCGAGATCGAGATGAACAGACAGAACCTGCTGCGCGCGTTCGGCGCGCTCGGCGCCGCCGCTTCGCTTCCGGGCGTCGCACCGTCATACGCACGCGATGGAATCGTTCCGCTTCCTCCCGTCGCGAACGGAGAGCGGCTGGTCGACTTCGTCATCGATTCAGCACCGCTGGCAGTCGACGGTCGCACCGGCAGCGCGATCGCGATCAACGGCAGCGTTCCGGCTCCGCTCTTGCGGGCGCGAGAAGGCGAGACCGCGGTCATTCGCGTGATCAACCGCCTCAAAGAGACCACCTCGATCCACTGGCACGGACTGCTCATTCCGAACGCGATGGACGGCGTGCCCGGCGTGACGTTCGGCGGAATCGCGCCCGGTTCGACGTTCACCTACCGGCTCCCGATTCGGCAGAACGGGACGTACTGGTTCCACAGTCACTCCGGACTGCAGGAGCAGGTCGGCGTCTACGGGCCGATCATTCTCGATCCGGCGGGCCGTGACCGCGTTGCGTACGATCGCGAGCACGTGCTGATGCTCTCGGATTGGACCTTCGACAATCCGATGACGCTTATCGCGAAGCTGCGCAAAAGTGCCGGTTACTTCAATTTCCAAAAGCTGACAGCTGCCGACTATATGAAGATGGCGCGCGCTGAAGGACGCGATCCTTCCTTGATCGACTGGTCCGAATGGGCGCGCATGCGCATGGATCCGACCGATCTTTCGGACGTCTCGGCGTACACGTACAGCTACCTGATGAACGGCCTGACTCCTCAGGCGAACTGGACACCGTTGTTCAAGCCGGGCGAGAAAGTGCGCCTGCGCGTGATCGGCGGCGCCGCTATGACGACATTCGACGTGCGCATCCCGGGCTTGCAGATGACGGTCGTGCAGGCGGACGGCCAAGATATTCAGCCCGTAACGGTTGATGAGTTTCGCGTCGCGCCGGGCGAGACGTACGACGTCGTCGTGCAGCCGACCGAGAATCGCGCCTACACGATTTTCGCCGAAACGATGGACCGCAGCGGATACGCGCGCGGGACGCTTGCCCCGCGAGCCGGAATGACGGCCGCGATTCCGCCGCGCCGGCCGCGCCCGCTGCTGAGCATGGCCGATATGGGGATGGACATGAGCGGCATGTCGGGGATGAACACGTCCGGCGGTTCGATGTCCGGAATGGACATGAGCCCGAAGACGGCGAGCCCCGCGCCCGGCGCGTCGGCGATGCCTGGCATGAACATGAACGGCGGCAGCATGCCCGGGATGGACATGAGTACCCCCAAGCCGTCGCCGCGTCCGCGTGCGCACGCCATCTCGCGCGGCTCGTTCCTGAAACCGTCACCCAGGCCGAGTGCCAAGCCTCACGCTGCGTCAAATACGATGTCGGGGATGGCCGGTATGTCCGGAATGGCGGGCATGAATATGAGCAGTCCGAAGCCGTCACCGAAACCGAGTGCGCCGAGTTCGGGCGGCATGTCGGGAATGTCGATGCCGGGAATGGATATGCATCCGAAGAGTGCTGCGACGCCGGCTCCTTCGAACAGTCCGGGCGGCGGCATGTCAGGCATGCAGATGGCGCCCTCGAGCGGCGCGTATCTGCCCGGAAGCCCGCCCGTGGCGCACGGTCCGGACACCCACGGCGTCGAGAACACGATGGTGCCAATGCAGGAGACCAACCGTCTGGGCGATCCGGGACCTGGGCTCGAGAACGCGGGGCATCGGGTGCTGGTTTATACCGACTTGAAGAGCCTCGAACCTCAGAAAGATCGCCGGGATCCCGTAAAGACGCTCGAGTTGCACCTCACGGGCAACATGGAGCGCTACATGTGGTCCTTCGACGGCAAGAAGTACTCCGAAGCCGGCGCGTTCCAATTCCGTAAGGGCGAACGCGTGCGCATCATCATGGTGAACGACACGATGATGGAGCATCCGATCCATCTGCACGGCATGTACATGGAAGTCGAAAACGGCGCCGGCGGCAATCAGCCGTACAAGCACACCATTCGCGTGAAGCCTGCGGAGCGTCTGTCCGTCGCGATCACGCCGGAAGAGCTCGGCGACTGGGCGTTGCACTGTCATCTGCTGATGCACATGGAGCTCGGGATGATGCGCGTCGTGCGGGTCGTCGCGTGAGGATGGTCCGTTCCTTCGCTGCCGTGGCCCTCGCGGCAGCGATCGCTCCCGCGGCTGCCGGTGCACAGCCGATGCCGATGCCGATGCCCAGCGCCACGACCGTTACGACGACCGCACCGCCGAGACCGGCGCCCACCACGACGCCGATGCCTGCGATGCCGGGCATGCCGATGCCGGCCCAAACGTCGCCGGCCCCGGCGGGATCGACAATGCCGTCCGGAATGCCGATGCCACAAGCGAGCGGTGCGGTACCCAGTACGCGGCCCGTTCCGGTGGTTCCATATCCACAGCGTCCGGGTTGGCCGAGCCCGGTGGAAGATAATCCGCGGTTTTCGTACCTGCTTTTGGACCAGCTCGAATATCGCACCAGCAGCAGGGGCGGCGCGAGCGGCGAGCGTTTTGATGTAATGGGCTGGACCGGCGGGGACATAAAGCGCCTGTGGCTCAAGACTGAAGGCTTCGCGCCGCCAGGTTCGCCTGTCGGCCGCGAGGGCGAGGTGTCGCTGCTGTACGGTCGCCTGATCAAGCCGTTCTTCGACTTCCAGGCCGGGGTGCGCTACGTACCGGGACTCGGCACGAAGCCGCCCCGCACGTACGCCGTCATCGGTCTGCAAGGCCTCGCACCGTACAACTTCGACATCGAACCATCGCTTTTTATCAGCCAGTCCGGCCGGTTGTCGGCTCGTTTCACCGGCTCGTACGACGTGCCGTTGACGCAACGGCTTTTTTTGCAGCCGCGCCTCGAGACAAATCTTGCGGTGCAGCAGGACCCGGCCGTGGGCATTGGTTCCGGCCTGAACGACATCGACTTTGGACTCCGTCTTCGCTACGAGATCCGCCGCGAGTTCGCGCCGTACATTGGCGTCGACTGGCTGCAGAAATTCGGGCAGACGCACGCTTTCGCGCTCCGCGAGGACCCCGACCGTGCGCAATACCCGATCGTCGCCGGCCTGCGCATCTGGTTCTGACGGTCCCGTCGTAACTCGCTACAAGGTGTAGTACTCGCTGTTCCGGAGGAGTAAGGGACCACGTGCCGTCAGCAACAAGGCCGCGAGGCGCGTGCGTCATTTTTTTCGTCCAGGCTCTGGGCCTCGCCGGCTCACCGGGGGTATCTCATGAACAGAACGCTTGGTCTCTTGATCTCAGCGATCATCCTTGTATCCGCTCGGCACGGCCCGCGTCGGGCGTTCGCGAGAATGGTGCTGCCGACGTCGTGAGAACCCTCGAACGCAGCGCCGACGCGTTCGAACGTCGTGACCTCCAAGCAGCAGGGCAGGTGTGGTCGAACACCCCATCGTTGACCGTTTTTCAAAGCGGCGCAATCAGCGGTAGCGAAATCGGAGGGCGGACGTTCTCCGGCACCGGAATCGGTACGGCCGTACTCGAGCACCAAACGGGGAACTGGTGCATCGTCCATTGGCATACGACCAGCGCGCCTCGGCCTCGCACTCCCGCTCCGACCGCGACGCCATAACTGCTTTTGGTAATGCGGCGGTATTAGCCGTTGGTGAGAGACAGTTGCAATCCGCAACCATATAGTTGTATGCTCGAACCATCGTGGCGACAGCGAAGGACTCGGCGGCCGTCGAGAGCACCAAATCTGCCTTTCAAGAGCAGATGGTGCAGCTCGTGCGGTCCCTCGCGCTGCACAAGCCCGACGAGACCCCATGCGGCCAGGCGGTCTCGATCGGAGAAGCGCACGCGCTGCTGGAAATCGCCCGCGAGCCGGGCATAACGCAGAATGGTTTGGCGGCGCGCCTCCGGCTCGAGAAAAGTACGGTCTCCAGAATCGCCGCCATGCTCGAACGGCGCGGGTGGCTTCGCCGTCTGCGAGATGAGCACGATGCTCGCTTCATCCGGCTGCAGCTAACGCGGCGCGGCATCAACGCAAACACCAATATCGCTGTATCGCGGCGCGCGAAGTTCGACCGCATTTTTGGCGCCCTCCCGGCCGACCGTCGCGCCGCCGTCGTTGAAGCACTCTCGCTCCTTCTGGAGGTCACCCGTGAGAACTAGATCGGTAACGGCAGCTCTAGCTGCGTCAATGGTCGTCGCGCTGGGTGCGTCCGCGCACGCTGCCGATTCAACGCGTCAAGTCAAAGTCGAACAGAACAGCGAGCGCGTCATGCCCTTCAGCATGGAAGCGACCATGCACACGTTCGTGCCCACGCCGAGCGGCGGCGTCCAGACGGTAATGGTTCACAACGGAGACGCAAAGCAGGTTGTTCTCGTGCGCTTGCATCTGCGCAAGGAGGCGGCGGCGTTCGCGCATGGTGACTTCACGGATCCAGCGTCCATTCACGGCGGCAGGATGCCGGGATTGCAGGCGATGCACACGGGCGCAAAGCGCATCAGCGTCCGTTACTCTGAGGTGCAGAACGGCGCCGCCATCACCTACGCTACGAACGAGCCCGCGCTCGTGTCCGCAATCCACGCGTGGTTCAACGCGCAAGTGAGTGACCATGGCGCGCACGCAACGATGAAGATGTAGTGCCGGACGAGCCGCACAGGAATCAGCGCGGGGACTGCAACCCGGCCAGAGTGACCGTGACGAGGCGGCGGACTGCGGCCTTGGACGGCAGACTGCTCGCTGCTGTGAGGGCGTGGAGGCAGTAGCTCGCGAGCTCGTTAGGCGGCACATCATCGCGGAGGTCGCCGGCGGCCGCGGTCTCGGTCAGCAGGTCTCGGATCATGTCGCTCAGTTGCTGCTGCGCTCGGGCGACGACGTGCTCGCCTCGATGCAGGAGTGCCGCCAGTTCAGAGCCGTGGTGCGCGTGGGAAATATCGTGGGATATGAGCGCATAGGCCTCGAGCACAGCTTCGAGCCGGTCGGCCGGGTCGCCAGCTTGGTCCCGAACTTGGGCGAGATGTTCGAGATGGCGGGTGACCTGACGGTCGTGCCACGCGATCAAGATCGCTTCGACGTCCGCGAAATACTTGTACAGCGTCGCCCGCCCGATACCAGTTTCCTCGGCGATCTGCGACATCGTCACCGAGAGCAGCCCGTGCTCGGCCACCAGCGCCGCAGCGGCGTCCAGCGTCGCGTCGCGCACCGCGTGGCGGTGCGCCTCGATCGTCTCGTTCCACAGCTTCGGCACCACCGCAGTATACATCATGACATCATCGAGACACCATGATTTACTTCGATACACGCTGTATGCTAAAGTTTTGGCGTCATGAAAGCCCGACAACCGATCACGCGACAGAGGTAACGTATGCCTGACTTGCCCTCCTATCCCGGCACACCGCGCTGGGCGTACGTTTTTGGGACCATCGCCGTCATCGTCCTGGCCCTTCTCTTTGTCATCCGGCACCTCACCGCAGGTAGTCTCGCGGGCCACATGCAGTGAAGATCATGACACCCGGCCTGCGCAAGCTCGCGCTCACCGCACATGTCGTTTCCTCGGTCGGCTGGCTCGGCGCGGTCGCCGGCTTTCTGGCTCTCGCCATCGTCGGTCTGACCAGCCGGGATGCTCAGATGGTGCGCGCCGCGTATCTTGGGATGGACTTGACCGGCTCGTTCGTCATCGTACCGTTATGCCTCGCTTCGCTGCTAAGCGGCGTGGTCCAGTCACTGGGAACCACGTGGGGCTTGTTCCGGCACTATTGGGTCGTGGCGAAACTCGTGATGACCATCCCTGCCACCCTCCTGTTGCTGCTGCACATGCAGCCAATTGGCCGCATTGCACGCGTAGCCGCAGAAACGACGTTATCGAGTGCCGATCTGCGCGGGCCGAGGATCGAAGTCGTGGTTCAGGCCGGTGCCGCCCTGCTGGTGTTGCTCGCGGCAACGGCGCTGTCGGTGTACAAGCCGCGGGGCATGACTCGGGACGGGTGGCGTGAGCGCTATGAGCAAGATCCGGTATCGCAATCGTAGATGCAGCGCCTCGTGCTCGGCCTCAACCGGCGGAACGGACGAAGCCCAGGTGTGGCACGGGTGGCTGGGCGAATGCCATCGCGTTTCCCAGGAGGATCATGATGCTCTTGACCTCGCGCGCATTCATCGCGGCTTGCGCCGCCGTGTCGATGCTCTTCACGGCGCTGCCCGTTCCGGGCGCGGCCGGCGACCCGGCGCCGATGTCTGCTGCGCAGCGCCTGGCGCTCGTCCAGCGCTCGGTGAAATACGTCTTCGTGATCTATCAGGAAAACCGGTCGTTCGATTCCTACTTCGGGACGTTTCCGAACGCCGAAGGCCTCTACTCGCGCGTACCTGCGCGGCTCCCCGGTTTCGAGCAGCAGCTGATCGACACCGACGGCACGATGACGACCGTCAAGCCGTTCCGCATCGGCCCGGCGCAATTCGCCGCGGACACCGACGACATCGACCATTCGCACTCGAGCATGGTGCAAAAAATTCACATTGTCGACGGCGTTCCACAGATGGACGCGTTCGCCGTGACGGAGGAACGCAAGTATTCGCCGACCGGCCACCCTTCGCTGCAGGCCAAGCAGATGGGCGAACTCACGATGGCGCACGAAGATTGCGACACCATTCCGATCCTGTGGAACTACGCCAACCGGTTCGTGCTGTTCGACCACGTCTTCGAAGAGATCACGGGCCCGTCCACTCCGGGTAATCTCTCCATCATTGCGGCTCAAACGGGCATCACGCAGATGCTCCTGCACCCCGACGCCAAGGTGGCCGGCAACGGCGACCACGGAGCCGGCGTTCCCGTCGTAAACGACGCGGCCCCGTTCTGGGGATCTCAATCGGACACGACGCCGGCGACGGACAAGATGCCGGTGAACGCGGTTACACAATCGAGATACGAAATCCAGCGCAACCTCACGTTTGCGAGTCTACCGTTGACGCTGGAAGGCCGGAACATCGGGAACGTGACACGGGCAGACCGCGACCCGCAAAACGACCTTCCCGACGTGCTCGCGGACGTAGCCGACATCGCAAAGACCGCAGCGCGCGCCTCGATCCCATGGGGCTGGTACGAGGAAGGCTACGACCGCGAACCGACAGACGACAACCAGGGCCCGACCGACGCTGCCGGCCGCCACGCGTCGTACATCACCCATCACAATGGTCCCGCGTACTTCGGGTACGTCTCGAACAACCCGCAGATGCGTTCGCACCTGCACGGGCTCGACGACTTCAAGACCGCGATCGACACGCGTGCGTTACCGCCCGAGGGCGGACTGTACTACATCAAGGGCGGCTACAAGAATTTGCGCGGGCTCAAGCCGGGGAATCCGAATCCTAAGGTGCAGGCGGCGTTTGTCGGAGACGACGACCACCCGGGATACTCCGATGCTCAAATCAGCGAGGCGATGGTCGCCGACACGATCAATCGGATTGCGCGGAGTCCATACTGGTCACAAAGCGCGATCATTCTCACCTGGGACGATTCGGAAGGCGACTACGATCACGTGCCGCCGAAGGTTCGCCAGACCGTTCCCGGCGAGGATGATCTGAGCGACGGGCCGCGCGTGCCTCTCCTCGTGATCTCTCCCTTCGCCAAAGAGCACGCCGTCGAAAGCGCGCCCGGAGACCAGGCGTCCGTGGTCCGCTTCGTGGACGAACTGTTCAGCCTCAAACCTCTCGGACTGCTGCCGGACGAACTGCGCGCAAACGACGTCGGGCAGCGACTGCTCGGCGGCAGTGGGTTCTGGGGTCCGCTGGACGGGCCGCAGAGCGCGGTCACGGACCTCTTGGATGCCTTCGACGACGCACGCCTTCAAGGCACGCGTCCGCCCATGACCATCGACAAAGTGGTCGTTCCGGATGCGATTCTCGGCACGTTGCCGCAGCAAAGCGGTTACGGATGCAAGGCGATCGGCGTGGTCCCGACCGACGTCCAACTCGGGATACCGAATCTGATCCCGACCGACTTCAATCCGCGGCCACGAACGAACCCTTCCTCGTAGACCGCAGGCGCAGGATACTCGGGCCAAGAGCGCCACATGCGGCTGGTCGGCGCGTTCGCGATCGGCGCCGCTTCCGCGCCTATCGTCCTGCACGGCTGACTGGCTGCCGGGCGGCAGGCAGCTGTACGATATGACGTTCTCGCGGGTGCTCTTCGCGTAGCCGGTTCATTGATTCCCAACGGGCCAATAGGGCGACGCAAGACCAATCAAGAAATTCCAAACGGCCATGTGGAGGCGGCTACCCGCTCGGCGGGCGTTGCTGTTTCTGGCCGCGGCAGTGCTGTCAGCGGTCGTCAGCGATTGGGCTATCGAGACAGCTGCGTATCTTGGACTCTGGGGCCCGGCGTTCGCGGCGCACGATCAGCGTAGTGTCGTTGCGACCGCGACCGCCGGGCTGGTTCTCGCCCTCGCGGCGATCGTGGTTTCGTTGCTCGAACGGTGTTGTCGGCGCAAGGGTGTCGTGGTGACGGAGACGTCGGCCGACCAGCAGCTGGTTACGGTCATTCAGGCACATGGCCGTGAGGTCACGGGCTTCGTGAACGAAGGGATGGGCGCGATGATGCGGGACATGATCAGCGGGGGCATGATGCACCGCTGATGGAGCGCGGCTGGGTGGCCCCAACGTCGCCGACGAACCTTCCGATCGTGAGCGAGATCTTGCTTGTCGAGGACGACCCATCGATCTACGAGGCCATCGAACCATACGCTCGTCGTGACGGCAGCAGGTTGGCGTGGGCCCGCTCGGTGGACGAAGCGGAACGCCACCTAGCCGACCGGACGCCCGAAATCGTGCTCGTCGACCGCGGGCTCCCCGGCCGTTCCGGCGATCAGCTAGCGCGGGCCCTCGCGGCGTCGTCAGTCCCGTTTATCATGGTAACCGCCCGCTCGGACGAGGATGCGCGCCTGGCCGGATTCGACCTCGGCGCGGACGACTACGTGGTTAAGCCCTTCAGCGCAGCCGAACTCATGCGCCGCGTCGCGGTCGTGTTGCGACGCCGGGGCGTCCGGCGCATCGCCGTCTCCGAGTCCGTCGAGGTCGACCGCGACGCGCACCTCGTCAACGTGCGCGGTTCTGCACTTCCGCTCACTCGGACCGAGTTCGCGCTGGTCGAACAACTCGCGCTCGGTCGGGACCGCACGTTCACACGGGGCGAGCTGGTCGAACTCCTCGATCTCGACCTGGAGACATCGGAACGTGCACTCGATTCGCACGTGAAGAACGTGCGCAAGAAGTTCCGCGACGCGGGGATCGACGTCATCGAAACCGTGGTCGGCGTGGGATACACCTTGGTGCGCCGATGACGATCGCGCGGCGCATCGCCGCGGCCGCCGTCGTCGCGGCCGCCGTGTCGTTCGCGTGCGCCGCGCTGGGCTTCCGCACCGTCCTGCACCACGAAATGGCCGCCTGGGGAGTTCCCATGGGTTCCGGTCCTAGCGTGTCGCGGTTGTACGGACTGCTCGATCTGGTCCTCTCGGCTTCGTGCGGCATCGCGGTCTTTCTCGCCGTGCTGCTCGGCATCTGGTTCGGCCGCGCGGTCGGCGGGCGCGTCTCGGAGATCGACCGCGGTCTGGCGGACTTCGCGGCCGGCAAACTCGAACGGCCGATCGACGATCACGGCTCGGACGAGATGCACCGCATCGCGCACAGCGCAAACGAGATGGCGCGCCGTATCTCCGAGAACCTGGACGCAGAGCGCGAGTTGGTCGCCGGGTTGGCACACGACATCGCCCATCCGCTGACGGCGCTCCGCAACTCACTGGAGGCAGCCCGCGACGGCCTGGCGGCTGGAGTCGAGCCAGCAGCGGCAGATCGGCTGCTGCGCAGCGTCTCGGACGTCGAAGGGACGCTGAGCGACCTGCGCGACGTCGCGGCGTCCGAAGCCGGCTTCATCCGCCTCGATTGGACCGTCAGCGATATTTCGAACATCGCGCAGGGCGCGATCGAGCAGTACCGCGACGTCGCGGCACGGCGGGGAGTGCAGCTCTACGGTGAATTCGGGGACGCTGCGTTCGCCAAGATCGACCAGCGCCGGCTGGGACGCGTGATCGCAAACCTCATCGTGAACGCGCTGGCGGCAACCTCTCCCGGCGGTTACGTCCGTCTCAGCACGGCGCTCGAGACGGACCAAGCAGTACTGAGCATCGCGGACTCGGCAGGTCCCGAAGCGTCAGAGAGCTTGCGTGCCGCGTTGCAGGAAGGCGTTCACGGCGGCCTTGGGCTGCGCGTGGTTCGGTCGCTCGCAGCTGCGATGGACGCCCAGATCGACGTCGCGCAGACCGTCGACGGCTCATCAGTCCAGCTTCGACTCGTTCGCGTACCAGCATCGGAGTCAGGTCGCGCTCTCGTTTCCAGTTCACACCGTGGGACCGAAACGAATGGGACGTCGCCGGGAACGCAAATTCGTCGAGCGCTGTAGCCAGACGATAGGGCAACCCGGAGCGCTCGCCACTGCCAAAACGTGGCTTTGCAGAGACGCTTTCGAAAGTGAGGAACCCGTGGATAAAAGGCATCCGTCGATGTCCCGTCGCGAAGCTATCACCTTGGTGTCGGTCGTTCCCACCGTCGCACTTGGACTTGCGGGATCCATGTCGGCGCCTGCCGAGGCGAAGACCTCGCAGAAGGCCGCCAAGTATCAAAACCACCCGAAGGGCGCCCAGAAGTGTTCGGGCTGTCGATTCTACATTCCGAACGCGAAAGAGCCGAAGAAAAACGGCACCTGCCAGATCGTTGAGGGCAGCATCAGCCCGAATGGTTGGTGCGCTTTGTACGTCCCGAAGAGCAAGTAACCGGGGCGAACGAGACTCGTTCGTTCGTTGGTTCCCGTTGCCATATACCTCGCCAATGAAGATCGCGCAACTGGCACGCGAAGCGGGGACCACGGTCGAAACGGTACGGTACTATCGACGAATAGCACACCTACCAATTCCGACGCGCAGCGTCTTAGCAAGAACAGTACGAGCTCGTGTCGCTGCCTCCCGCAGCGAACGCTTTCATCGCCCAAGTCCCCGCCGCACACACGACGCAACAGAGGGTTGAGGCCATTGTGGCGGCTTGCGCACCAGCGAGCGCGACGGGGTGGAAAGCTCTACCCCTTGGCTCGTCATCATCCATGGTTTCAGGCTACACTCCGTACCTCGGTACGGAATCACGTCCTTCCGCAAACCGTTTACTTTGCTCAGGGTCTCGGGCCGCGAACGTTTTCGTTCAACGTACTGGATGCGATCCGCCTCGAGCGCGACGTATCGGCGTCACGATCCCGAACGCGACGACGCCGGCGAGCGCGACGAGCATTGCGACCTGGACCCCAATCGGGAGTCGCCCGAGTGCTAGTGACGCTGCGCCCGCGACGCCGGACGACCATCGTGTCCATTCGACCAGGAAATCTGGAGTAATCGTGCTCTGGCCGGTCGCGGCGATCGTGAGCGCCATCGCGGCCATGACGACGAAAATACCGCCGGCGGTGAGATCGGTCCACAGGACCGGGTGGCCGAGCACGAGGACGGTTTCGCGACGAAACAAGCGCGACTTCAATCGCTCGCCCAGGTTCCACCGTTCCCACGCCAGTGCTGCCACGAAGAGTGGGAACACCATGCCGAACACATATGCGACGCCAAGGCCCAGGCCGCCGATCGGCGACGCGGACAAGGCCGATAGCGCGATGACGCCGACGAGCACCGGTGCGCAACACGAACTCACCACGCCGGAAACTGCGCCGAGCAGGAAGGTCGAACCGACGCTTCCGTGAGCGCTGGACCGAAAGGGCAGCGACGGCATCGGTATGGCGGGGGCGCGGCCCACGATCGACGCTAGGCCGAGCGCGAGCAGCACGATCCCGACGAGACCGTACGCGAGGCGATGATACGACGCGAAGATGTGGCCGAGGGCGCCGACCCCCCAGACCACCGGTAGCAGCACCGCTCCGACGCCGGCCGCGAACACCAGCGTCGTGAGGGGCAAGCGAAGGCGGCCTTGCCGCAGCGCCGTGGCGACGAAGGTCGGCATGAGCGACACCACGCAACACGGCGCGAACAGCGCCAGAATGCCGCCCAGGAACGCTGCGATGAGAGAACTGGAGTAGACCAGCGCGCTCCCGCTCAAGTCGAGGCCATCATCGAGGTGAGCTGTTTGCGCAGCGCGCGTTCGGAAATACGCCCATATGCCCAGAGCACGCCGTCCAGATAAAGCGCCGGCGGAAACGGCACGCCGTCGTGCCGGACGAGGCGCGTTCCACCCTCATCGTCCCACCCCAGCTCGTCGATCCGCAGCGGAAGGCCCTCACGCGCCAAGCGGTTGAGGACCTCGTGCGCCTGCGCGCAAAAGTGGCAAAGCGGCGCCGTCACAAGCAGCGCAACGATCGGCGAGTCTACGGTCGGCAAAATCCTAGCCCCGTATTCCCTTGAGTGCGGCGATCACGTCATTCACGGGCACGTGCATCGTCTCGGGCGCGAGCTCTTTCCACGCAATGCGTCCCTTCGCATCGAGCACGAAGATCGAGTGATTGTCGACCGGACCCATGTCCATGCCGGACGGCAATCGGAAGGCTCCGAAACTCGAACCGACGCGGTGCGCCGTGTCTTCGAGGAGCGGGAAGCCCAAGCGGAGCTGCGCCGCGAGCGACCGCGACGTCGCGATTGGATCGACGCTGACACCGACGACCCGAGCGTGGAGTGCGGTGAGTTCACCGAGGTTCTGCTGCAGCTCGACCAGCTGCTGTTGACAAGCGCCTCAACCCGCGCCTTCGTAGAAGTAGACCACCACGGGCGAGCCGCGCATCTGCGCCAAGCTTACTTCCGGGCCGGCAGTGGACGGCAAGGCGAGCCGTTCGGCAGACGCAAGCTCCCCCGACGAGGCGGATGTGCCCACCGTCGTCCCGGGTTGACCACTTCCCTGTCGTCCAATGAAGGCGGCCACACCCACGAGAATGAGCACCACGAGGATGCCGGCGGTCGCGATGATCGCCGTGCGACGCGGCGCTGTGGTCGTTCCGTGTCGGGATTCTTGGCCTAATCTGACTTTTATCGCTCCATCCTCCAACGCTCAAGAGCCCGGTCCGGGCAACGCCATCGAACCAGGGTGAGATGGACATCGTGTGGAGACGCGCGCCTCCGCGCGGTTACCTCCATACCCTCTCCACACCGAGCCGCCATGCTTCGAGTCGAGAGTGCCCTCAGGAGATGTGCGCGTCCGCTTTCATAATCGCCACAAAAAAGGGAGATCGCACCGCGATGCCGCCCGCGACCGCCCCAACCCGACCGACTCAGCCCGCTCGCCGCAACGCGCGCGGGAGCCCTCCCCCGCGCTCGCCGAAACGCGGGATCCCGCTTTCTTGGATCTTCGTAATGGTCGGCGCCCTGGCGATTGCCGCGGTCGGCACCGTCAACCACGTGCTTAGGGCACCATCGCCCATCGCGACGCCGACGCCGGGCACGAATGCGAACGCTCCGGGAATCCCAATTCGCGACGGCACGGTGGTCGGCACGGCAGGGTTCGCGTTAGGCGATTCCGTCGCCGGCGGCCAAGGACAGGCGGTCGACGGTATCGCGTGCAGCGCGCAAGAGTACGCCACGGTCCACGTTCATGCGCATCTCGCGCTGTTCGTGAAAGGCAAACAGGTCGCCGTTCCGGCAAACGCCGGAATACCAAGCAATGGCGGGCGCGCAATGTGCCTGTACTGGCTGCACACGCACGATGCGACGGGGATCGTGCACGTCGAGTCCCCCGTGGCGAACGTCTTTACCCTCGGTCACTTCTTCGACATCTGGGGACAGCGGCTCGAGCGCTCGCGTGTGGCAGGCTTCGCTGGTCCGGTGCGCGCGTACGTCAACGGCGCGCTCTACGAAGGCGATCTGCGCACGATTCCGTTGATCGCGCATCAGGAGATCACCCTGGAGGTCGGCTCCTACGTTTCACCGCCCCGCTATGTCTTTCCGGAGAACGAATGAGACTTTTCACTGACCGCAAGTCGCCCTCTCCGCCGATCGCAGCATCGGCTTCCGGCTACGCCGCTCCCAAGTCGAACATGCTCGCATGCTGCTTCAATCCGCGCGTGCTCATCGGGATCGGCCTGGCCATCGGAGGTGTCGCTTTCTTTGCGCCGGGCCTGCTGCGCACTGTCGTGCCGTACCTGTTGTACTTGATCTGTCCGCTCTCAATGGTGCTGATGATGTTCATGATGAACCGCAGCGACGGCATGAAGGGAAACGCCGCGCCGGGTTCATCGGATCCTGAAGGGGCCACGCGGCTCAACCAGATGCAAGCGCAACTCCATGACATGGAATCGCGGTATCTCGCACTGAAAGCAGAGCGTTCGGGCTCGGACGGCGCCATGCAGGGATCGGAGGCCGGCGTCCAACGTTGATCTCGAAGGCTTTGGGAGCGTCTGCGATCGCGTTGCTTTATGGATGCGCGAGCTGGTCCAGCCCTGATTCCAACCCGCCGGCCAACCACCCGCTGATCGGAAAGCCTGTTCCTAGCTTCGCCGTACCGCGGCTTGAAGGCGGAATCGGTGCTCTGCGCGATTATCGCGGGCACACGGTATTAGCCAACGTCTGGGCTACTTGGTGTCCGCCGTGCCGGCACGAAATGCCGGCGCTGCAGCGCCTCTCACGCGCATATGCGGCCCGAGGTCTGATCGTCGTAGGACTGGACCAGGGCGAGGGCGACGACGTCGTTCGCCGCTACGTCCGCTCGATCGGTGTGACGTATCCGATCCTGATGGACCGCGACCAGCGGTATGGCGAAGCCTTTCTGGTCGTGGGTCTTCCGACCAGCGTGTTCGTCCGAGCGGACGGCACCGTGGCTGCAGTCGTCGACGGCGAGATGAGCTACCGGCAGATGGTCGACCGAAGCGATAGCGCGCTCGCAAAGCATGCTCGGTAGTTATCAGGAGGGACCGTGCGTACGCCATTGCTCGTCGTACTCGCAGCGTTGACCGCTTGCGCTCAAGTCGCAGGCCACGGCTCCGCCGCCCGCACCAGCCCCGGCGGCAGTGTCGGTTATGGGCCTGCACCGGACTTCACCCTTCCGAACGTCGCTGGCGGCCGATTCACGTTGTCCGGCGAGGCAGCGGCCCACCGCGTCGTCGTGCTGACATTCGTCACGGCCGACTGTCGGGAAGAGTGCCCGAAGGTGGAAGCGGTGCTTCGAGCGGCGGCCCGCACGCTACAGTCCGGTGCCAGGCTCGCGCGATCGGTCGAGATCGCGACGATCGAGCTCGACCCCGCGACGAACGGCTTGCCGGCGGTACGACTGCTGCGCCAACGGCTCTGGCCGGCTCGCGGTTGGGACTTCCTGCGCGGCTCGCCTGCAGAAACAGCGCACGTCCTACGCGATTATGATGTCTACGTCGAACCGCGCGCGAGGCACAAGGACCTCGTCCACTCTTCATACGTGTACATCGTAGACGATCGACTGCGGCAGGTTGATCTTCTGGCTCTCGGCGTCAATCTGACATCCGGCAAACTCCTCGAAGCGATCGACGCCGCTGCGGCGCATCGCCTGTACGACGCCAGCACACCAGGCGGAACGTGACGACATCGTCGGTTGCGGCGTACGCCGCGGCGCTCGTCGTGCTCACTCCGGCCATCGCGCTCGCGAACGCGTCACCGCACGCGACCGTCTACCCGATCCGACCCCGAGTGATTTCTTGCACAACGACAAACTGGTCATTGCGGACGGCCAGAGCACCATCGCCTCCGTCATCACGACGAGCGGCTGGAATTTGGACGACGTGGTGGGTCGCGCTCGCGCGCTGGCCGGCATGTCCCCCAATCCACTGCGGAGCTTGGAACTTGCTGCGATCGAAGGGATCAGCGCATTCTGCGGTGGCGACATCGCGACGGCGACCGTCGTGCTGATCGCGGTCGTGTCGTTCGTCGGTCTCATCGTCGCCGGCGCCGGCCTCGCGTGGGTCGCCTTCCGTTTATGGGCGGCGGGGTGATGACCGCTCGCGCGGCATCGATGGGGCATCGCACACACCTGGCGGTCGTTACGCACGCCGTCGTATTCATCGCCGGGTTCACTGCGGTATTCGTCGCCCTGGGCGCAACGGCCAGTCTAGCGGGTCACGTGCTTGCCGCGCACAAGCTGACGCTCATGCGCGTGTCGGGCGCGGTCGTCGTGGTGCTCGGCCTCAACATGCTCGGTGTGTTCCGCATCCCGCTGCTCGCTCGCGAACTGCGCCTCCATGTCGTCCGCGAAGGCGTGTCGTACCCCGCTTCGTTCCTCGCCGGGGTCGCCTTTGCTGCCGGCTGGACCCCGTGCATCGGGCCGGTCCTGGGCGCCGTCCTCGCGATGGCGAGTACGACGTCGAGCGTCTCGCACGGCATGGCATTGCTCCTGGTCTACTCGCTGGGGCTCGCGGTGCCGTTCCTCCTTCTCGCGATCGGCTTGCGTTATGCGATGCCGCTGATGAACAGGGGCTATGCCTGGTTGCGGGTGACGAACGCGCTGGCCGGTCTGATCGTAATCGCAAGCGGCGTCGTCCTCGCGAGCGGCTCCTTCGTGCGCGTCCTTGGCTGGCTGTTCGCGCACGCGCCCGCTCTCGCCGACATCGGGAGGGGCCCTGACGTCACCGCCGGTGTTGTAACCTACAGCGCCGCGTTCTTCGCCGGACTGATCTCATGCATTTCGCCCTGCGTCTTTCCATTGCTACCGGGCTACCTGTCGTTTCTCGCCGGTCAAACCGCCCAGAACGATGCCTGAAGCCTGCCGTGGTCGATGAGCAGCATCGCCTCGTTTGAAAAAGGGCCACGATCCGGATGTTGCTGCGGCGACGATTGGAAAGGCCGACGCGATCTTTGAGGCGGACGTCGTTAGTGAAGACTCCTTCTGCATCGATTAGCGGGTTTAGCCTTGTGGTCCCGTAGACGTCCCGTCAACGTAGTGGACGCGAACGACCTTGCACGAGGTTTCGTCCCGGCCGCCCCGATTTGCAAACGCCAACGGGAACATGTGATCGATCGCTAGGTTCTGCGAGAAGACCCCTTTGTCGTCGATCGTACGCTGCTGGTAGCCGTATTGAACCAAGAGGACGATCTCATCAGCATTGACCGGCTTCGTGTTCGTGAAGCGCATCCGGAGCCACGAATATTTTCCGCCAGAGACGCCGCAACCGTTGACGGATATTGGCGGCGGGCTCGAGCTCTCAGTCGAGGTGCCGTCGGCGACGGAAGCGCGTGGGGTTCCGAGCGAGACTGCGAACGCGGCGGCGGCTGCGATGCCGAACGTCCGCGCCAGCGAAAGTCGGCCGCTGCCGCGCGGGCGCGCCGGAGTTCGGTGAGGGGCATGAGCAAACAGCATTGTGCGTTCCTTGCCTGGTGGCATTGTGCGTTCGAGCGGGTGCCGGAGAAAAGATGTGTTAAGTACCATAGCAGATCGTAGCAGACGCTGCTAGGGTCCTTAGCGATTGACTTCGGTGACGACCACATGTTAAGGTGGCTAGCATATGCACAGCCGTGTCTTTCGTTTGGACCGGGCCGGCACGCCCAGCGCGCTCGGGCCGCTGGAAAGCCGCCTCATGGAGATCGTCTGGTCGCTGGGCGGCTGGTTCACGGTCAGCGACGTCATCGCCCAGCTCAAGTACAAGCGAGGAGAAAAGCCGCTCGCTTACACGACGGTGAAGACCGTGCTGACCAACTTAGCCGACAAGCGCCATCTCAAGAAGCGCTCGGCGGGTCGGGCAAACGAGTTCAAAGCCGTCCTGACGCGAGAAGCGTTCCAGCGAGCGTTCATCGACGACGTCATTGGGCCGCTGCTGCGCAGCCAGCGCAACCCGCTGCTCGCGCACATCGCAGATGAGCTCGCTTCCAACGACGATAGCTACGCCGAGTTCGAGCGGCTCCTGGCCGAGAAACGAGCCGAACGCGCCGATGGCTGATCTGTGGGCCTTCTTGTTCGCCTGCTGGACCTCGGGAACGCTCCTGCGGGCGGTCTGCGCTCTGGTAATCATCCCGACCGCTGCCTGGGCCGCCATTCGCTTCCTGGTACCAGTCCTTGCTCGGACCACGCAAGACCCGTGCTGGCAGGCGCCGCTGGCGGCTGCGGCCGCCGCGATACCGGGCCTGTTGCTGGTCTCGTTGGCCGTCGCGGGGTTCATTTCAGGGGTGGACGCTGCGTGCCGGGCCACGCCCGCCGGCCAAGCGCTCTTTGCAACGATCGTCGCCGTGACCACGCTGGCCTCGCTCCGCGCCGCCGTTCTCGCAGTGCAGCGCCATGGCGAAGCTGAGGGTCTGGTCAAGGCGTCCGTCCCCGCCACCGGCGAGCTAGCCCGCATAGCTGCGCGTACCGGGATGCCGGCGCGCGTGATCGAGGGCGACCAGCCGTTTTGCGCATTGGCGCGCATCTGGCGTCCCGTTGTGATCGTTTCAGTGGGTGCCGTCAGCCGGCTCAGCGAGCGCGAACTCGAGGCTGCTCTGCACCACGAGCGGGGTCACGCGCGTCGCGGCGATCAACTGATTGCGGCCGGGCTCTCCTTCCTGGTGGACCTCTTGCCGCTGCCGGCAATGGACCTGGTGAGCATGTACCGGCGTGCACGTGAGCTGGCCGCGGATCGGCATGCGCTCGAGGCCGTAGAGGCGCACGACCTTGCCGGCGCGCTTCTCTCGTTCGTCCAGCCCGCGCGCGTGCTGCATGGGGTCGCCGCCCTGAGCGGTGAGAGCACCGTACGCGCGCGCCTTCACGTGCTGCTGCGCGAGTCTGCTCCGCCGCCGGCTTCGCCGTTGCAGCGCGTCCTTCTCACGGTCGCGCTCGCCGGAGTTTTCGCGACCGGGCTCGCGCCGGCCAGCGCCGCGCTTCTCAACCCCACCCCATGCCACATGAAGGCGACACGTCCGCACGCCGCAGCGCCGCGGTAGCTGCCCGGATGCGCTCCTTCCGCTTCTGTCATCCCCGTTGAAAGTTATCGTGCTACACAAGTTTGCCGCTGCAGTGATCGGCGCAATTGTCCTGGTCGTACCGCTCGCCGCGCTTTCCGCGCCCACGGTCATTGCCGTCGGCGAAGCACAAGCGACCCTCCAGGTTGATCCCGACCCGCCGCAGGTCGGCAAGAACCACTTCATCGTGGTGCTCTCAGGAGCGCCGAGCGAGCAAATCTCGAAGACGTTGGTGAGCTTCGGAACGGTCATGCCGTCGATGTCGATGGGCGGCCCGAGCGGTGCCGCCAAGATGACCTCGCCCGGCCGGTACGAGTTCGACGCGACACTCGGTATGGCGGCCGCTTGGGATATCACGATCAAGCTCGACGGCGCCGTGAGGGGCACCGCGACCTATCATTTCAGCGTCGGGACCGCTGCCCCAAGTGCCGGAGCCAGCGCAGTTGCTGCACCGAGTTCCGGCGGGATGGCCGGGATGGCACCGACCGGCGATCCCGGCGCGTGGCGAACGGCAACGTTTGCGCTCGTGGTCATCCTGCTGGGAGGTATAGCCGCGGCGCTCTTCGTGCGACGCGACCGGCGTCCGCTGGCGATGGGCATCACGGCGGGCGCAGCGGTGCTAACGCTGGGGCTCGCGGTCGTACAAGCGCGGTACGCGGCACCGCCAATGGACATGGCGGCGATGTCGGTCGTCCAAGGCGACGCGCCCGTGCCGGTAACGCTCGCGACGGTGCGCGGCGCACAAGGCGGCTCGACCGTTTTTGCGCCCGGAACGGTTTCCCCGTACCTCACCCAAGACATCGTCACCCGCGCAGCAGGGATCTTGCGCGATTTCAACTCGTACGCCGGAGATCGGCTACACGCCGGCCAGGTCATCGCAACACTGGAAGCCCCCGATCTACGGAGCCAAGCCGCCGCTGCGGTGGCGGACGCCGCGGCGCAAGCCAGCAGCGCGCGCGCAGCGGAGATCGAAGCGCATCATCACGCTCCCAACGGCGTCGTCATCGCGAACGCCGAGACATCGGCCATGGAGCAAGACCTCGCCGCCGCCCGATCCGACCAGGCCGCGAGACGCGAGCAGGTGAGCTACTGGCAAAATGAAGTTCGACGGGAATCATCGCTCCTGCACGAGGGCGCGGTCTCGCAACAAGAATACCAGGACGAACTTGCGAAGGCCGCAGCCGCGCAAGCCGACTACGACGCCTCAACAAAACGCATCGGCGCGCTCCAGCAGCAGTTGGTCGCGTCCCGGACCAAAGCGATGGACGCGGTCGCGAGCGTGAGCCAGATGCAGGCACAGGCCTCGGCAGCGCGCGACCAGGCAGCCCGCGCACGGGCGAACGCACTCACGCAAACGACCGTCGCCGGCTACCTCACCGTGACGGTCCCGAGCAACGGAACCGTGATCAAACGACTGGTCGACCCCGGAGTGTACGTCGCCTCGGGGACTCCGATCGCCAGGATCGCGGTCGTCGACCGTCTGCGCGTGCAGGCCAACGTCGCGCAGAACGACCTGGCCGGCATCGCCGAAGGAACGCCCATCGACGCGACGCTCCCCGACGGAACCGTGGTGCACGGTCGCGTCACTTCCGTGTCGCCGGTTGCCGATCCGAGCACGCACACAGCGCCGGTCGAGGCGATCGTACGCAACACGCGTACCGACATCGTGCCGGGCGGTTTCGTGCGTGTCACGCTGCACGCCCGCGCGCCACGATCTTCGGCGTCCGGGGGCGTGCTCGTGCCGTCAGCCGCGGTCGTCGGTTCCGGTGACACCGCCGCGGTGTGGATGAGCGTGAACAACGTCGCGCAACGCGTGGCGGTGCGCGTGATGGCCGACAACGGTACGTTCGCGACGGTCGCCGGCGCGCTCCGGCCGGGCTCGCGCATTGTCGTCGAGGGGGCCGCAACGCTCCAAGACGGGCAGCGCCTCACGGGTCAGTCGTGATGAGCGACAACGGGCACTTTGACGGCGTGCCGCGTCTCGCGCATAGCCGGAATGGCTCGCATGAGGGACTGGGCGGCAGCATTCCCGCCTGGTCTTTGAAAAATCCGCACGCGGTTTTTGCGCTCTACCTCGGCCTCGTGGTGGGGGCGATTGCCGCCGCGCTGCTGTTCTTGCCGACGCGCATGATGCCGTACGTGCCGAGCCCGCTGATTTCGGTCGTCACGATGACGCCTGGGTACTCGCCGCAAGAGGTGGAGACGTACTTCTCCAAGCCGATCGAAGAGCGGATGACCGACCTCAAAGGCGTGCGTTTCATCCGATCGATCTCGCAGCAAGGCCTCTCCACCGTGACGCTGCAGTTCCAGTACGGAGCGGATATGCAGCGCGCGCTGGTCGACGTGCAGCAGCTCGTCAAGCAGGCTGAGGGAGATCTCCCCTACGATCGCGCGAACCTCAAGCCGCCCTACGTCGTGCCGGTGGATCCGCTCAACACGCCGGTGCTTCAGCTCGCGGTCAGCGCGCACGACTGGGATCCGGTCCGGCTTCGCGAGTTCGTCTCGAACTATGTCGTCAAGGCGCTCAAGGGCGTTGACGGAGTCCAGTCGGTACTGCCGTTCGGCGGTCTGCAACGCCAGCTTCAAGTCGTCGCCGATCGCGGCGCGCTCGCTTCGTACGGCCTCTCGCTGCTCGACGTCAGAGATACGCTCGACAAACAAAACGTCAGCCGCTCGGGTGGCACGATCACCGGTGGTTCTCGCGAGATCATCGTGCGCGACGACCAGCGGGTCCGCTCGGCGAGCGACCTGTTGGACTTCCCGCTCATGACGACCTCGGGTCGAACGGTGTACCTGCGCGACGTCGCGACCGCAAGTGACGGCGCAGCCGAGGTGCGCTCGGCGTACCGGTTCAACGGCAAGGACGCGGTCGAGGTCTCGATCATCGAGAACCCGGATGCCAGCTCACCGCAAGTCATCGCCGGGGTGAATGAACGGCTCAAACAAATCGAGGCCGCGAACCCCGGCTTGACGTTCACGCCGGCGTACGACAACTCGCGGTTCGTTGGCGCGCTCACCGCGAACATGGTCGAGGAGCTCGTCATCAGCGTCGTGTTGGCCGGCCTCGTCCTGTTGATCTTCCTCGAAGACGTCAGTGCGACCGCCATCGTCATGACGTCGATTCCGACGTGCCTGGGTCTAGCGGTGTTGCTTTTCGTCCCCATGCACTTTTCGATCAACAGCTCGACCTTGATCGGGCTGCTGTTAGCGATCGGCCGGCTCGTCGACGACTCCATCGTCGTGATTCACTCCGTCCACCACGAACTGGACCTTGGCAAGCCGCCAAGGCGCGCCGCGATCGACGGCACCCTCGCGGTGTTCCTGCCGATCGCGGCCGCGACCGGCGTCATGATCCTGGCGCTCTTGCCGCTGTTGATCAGCGGCGGCATCACCCAAATCATGTTCGTCGGCCTCGTGTGGCCGATCATCTTCGCCTTGATCGCCTCGCTGCTCGTGTCGCTGACCCTCACGCCGTTGCTGGCGGCCTATCTGTTCCATGGCGTCGACGCGAAAGTTCCGACGTGGCGACGCAAGATCGACGCCGTCGTGCGCCGTCTGCTGACGCCGACGCGCCGCGGGTTGCAGAAGCTCGAGGAGTCGTATCGCGACGGACTGCGCTGGAGCCTACGCAACAGCGGCGCCGTGCTCGCGGTGGCAGCGGTTCTGACCTTCGCAGCCGTACAACTCTTCCCGTTGATTGGGAGCGAAATGATGCCACTCGCCGACACCGGGCAAGCGTCGGCGTATCTCGAGACGGTGCCCGGTACGTCGTTCGCAGCAACGTCGACGAAGGCCAAGGCTTTCGAGAAGATCCTGCTCGCTCAGCCCGAGGTTCAGCGCGTTTCCGGAGAAATTGGAGAGCAGGCCGCATCGGGCTACTTCACCGGCCAAGCAATGAACGGAGTCAATTCCGCATCGTATCTGGTGACCTTCTCGCCAAAGGAAGAGCGGCGCCGGACGATCTGGCAGATCATGGATGCGGTGCAGCATCAGGCCACAACGACGATCCCCGGTCTGCGTCGCGTCGCACTGAAGGAGATGGGTGCCGACGTCATGGCGAGCAACAACGCGCCGGTCGAGCTTTTGGTGACCGGTCCCGACGAGCGCGTCGTGGAGCAGTTGACCGCCCAGGTCGCCGATGTCGCGAAACGCATTCCCGGGATGGTCCAGGTATCGACGTCCTCCGCGCTGATGCAGCCGGAGCAGCGGATCAGCGTGGACCGCACGCGCGCATCGCAGATCGGGCTCACCCCGGATGAGGTCGAGCAGCAAGCATACTACGCGACGCACGGCGGCCTCACGAGCGAGTATTTTAACCCGCAAGGGATCCGGCACGATACGATCCTGGTGCGCTACGCACAGGCCGACCGCGCGACGACCGGCGACCTGGCCAGCGTCCAGATCATCGGCAAGAACGGCGCCACGGTGCCGCTGTCCTCGATCGCACGACTCGCCCCCGGGGTCGGCCCGACCCTCATCGAACACGACGGTCTTCGGCCCGCCGCCTCAGCACTAGGGTACTATCGCAAAGGCGGTCCGGGCGAGATGACGCTCGATATGAACATCATCATGGGCGCTATGGCGCAGGTGCCGTTCCCGCAGGGCTACAGCATCGAGATGCGGGGCGACATGACCGAGATGATGCAGAGCTTCGACCGCCTGCTCAACGCGATGAAGATCGCGATACTGTTCGTCTTCCTGCTGCTGGTCGGTCAATTCAAGTCATTCACGCATCCGCTGGTGATGCTGCTCGCCATCCCGCTCGAGCTGCTCGGCGTCTTCGGCGGTTTGCTGCTGGCGCATCAGAACTTCTCGACGGTCTCTATCCTCGGGATCGTGGTGGCCAACGGCATGGCGGTCAGCAACGCGATCCTATTGCTCGATTTGATCCTGCACAAGCGCAAGCAAGGGTTGCCGCGGGAAGAGGCGATCCTGGCGGCCGGGCCCATTCGTCTGCGGCCCATTCTGATGACCACGATCGTGAGTTTGGTCGTGTTGATCCCGGTCGCGTTCTTCCCAAAGACCGGCATCGATGCGTACTCGCCGCTCGCGACCGTGATCATCGGCGGGCTGACGATCTCGACGGTGCTGACGCTCTTCGTCGTGCCGGTGCTATATACGGGCTTCGACGAACTCGCGCTGCGTTGGCGGCGACGCCGCGGTGCAGCACTGCACGATGTCGCGCACCCGCCGACAGAGCCGATCCATGCGTAGGGTCTGGCTCGCGGCGGCGGTCGCGGCGAGCATGTTCCCCGTCCCCGGCGCGGCGGCGGACGAGCCGACTGCGCCCGTTCTCACGCTCGTTGGCGCGGTACAGCGCGTGCAGCAGGTGGGGTTCGACGTGCGGATGGCGCGCGGCGACGCCGATATCGCTGAGGCCGATGCGCGCACCGCTCGCGTCGGGCTGCGTCTGCAGCTTGGCGTTTCGGCGATCGGGCTGAACGCCCACGAACCGCAGTTGGGCATGCCGATCGCGCGACAGGCGTATGGAGCGGCGAACGTCAGCGTCCCACTCTTCACGCCGGCCACTCGTGCCGCTGCCAGTGCTGCCGCATCGAATGCCGCCGCCGCCGCCACGACGGTGGAAGCGACCGCGAACGACGCCGTTCTTTTGGTGGTCCAGACGTATCGCCGGGCGCAGCTCGCCGATGCGGTGCTTGCCGCCCGTCAGGTCGCGGTGCGCGACCAACAGGATCACCTTCGCGTCACCGAACTGCGCGTTGCGGCCGGCAAAGTGCCGCGGTACACGTTGGCCCGCGATCGAGCGGGCGTCGCGGTCGCGGTGCAAGTCGCGGAAGACGCCGCCGCCGAACGGGATCAAGCGCGCAACGATCTGGCGGCACAGCTCGACCTGGATATCTCGCAGGCGCCGGCGACGGAGCCGTTGACCATGGTCGCGTTCGACGATTCGCCGCAGGCGCTGCTGGCACGAGCGTTGCGTGAGCGGCCCTCGCTGCGCGCGGCGGAGCAGCGCGTCACCGCGGCGGGTGCGAGCGTCCTCTCCGCCCGGGGCGCTTACCTTCCCACGGCGCAGTTCACCGCTCAGACCTACAACGGCGCCTCTTCCCCCGCGCTCGGTTCGACCGGCTCGCAGCTGCAGGTCGCGCTCACCCTGCCGATCGCCGATGGCGGGAGCCGATCGGCCGCGGTCCTGCACGCCCGCGGCGAGTTGTATCGTGCGACCGCAGCGCGAGATCAACTTCAGCGCGGCGTGGAGCGCGACGTAGCGAACGCCTTGCGCGAGCTCCAAGCCGCGCGGGCGAACCTTGCGACGGCTCAGGCCGCCCAGGCGGATGCCGAAGAGCAGCTCCGGGTCGCCCGGCTTCGTGAGTCTTCCGGCAAGGGTATCGAACTCGAAGTGCTCGATGCGCTCTCCGTAGCGGCAAACTCGCGAGAAACCGTGCTTCGTTCACTGGCCCGCTACGACAACGCCGTCGCGGAAGTCCGCCACGCGGTCGGCGACCGCACTCCTTAATTCGTCTCATTCGAAGGGAAATTCATGATCAAGTCCACGTCCATCGCGTTCGCAATCGCCGTCTTGGCCTCGCCGCTGGTAGCGTCGGCTGCCGACTCGATGAAGGGTCCCTCGCACGGTGCGCTGCAGCTTTCCGCAGCCCTCAGCCCCTCACCGGCGCGGCAAGGTCCCGAGGTTGTTACGATCGCGGTGAAAGATCCCGCCGGCAAGCCCGTCAGGGGCGCGACGGTGAAGGTCGCATCGAGCATGCCCACCATGTCGATGACCGGTCCCACCGTGTCCGCACGCGAGTCGAAAACCGGGATTTATACAGCGAAGATCAACCTGAATTTTGCCACGACGTGGCGCTTCGACGTGACGGCCGCTGGGGGTGGAAAGTCCGGCTCCACGCAGGTCTCCGCAGACGTCAAGTAGGCTGGGCATCGCCGAACTGGGCGCGCCTGGACCTTGCCTCACCGCGAGGTCCAGGCGTCGCTCCGGCTGGGCAAACGCGTTTTAGCCGACACTTTTTGGTGTATACTGCTAATAGCCATAACAGAACGGCGGCGCGGCCGTCGTGTGTCCGATCGCCATGATCGGCATGATGTTGATGATGCGCGATGACCGCTGCGGCGCCGGAGGCCCTCGTCCATAACGGACCCCGACCGGCGCGTTCGCGCTGCGGCTCGTGGGGATTCCCCGGATCGCGGCATCTCGTTGAGACGATGCTTCCCCCTCTCTACAACAAACTCACAGAGGAACAAAAATCGTGAATAAACGTCTTGCCGCTCTTATTACGGTAGCCGCGGTCACGCTCGGCACGTCGGCGGCCCTCGCAAAGCCATCACCTGCCCCGCACCATGCCGCGAGCACGTCCGCGGCTTCAAAGGACATGGTCGGCATGTGCAGCGCGATGATGAGCGAAATGATGGCCGATCCCGTAATGCGCAAGCGCATGAACGATTTGATGCAGAAGCACATGTCCAAAATGATGCAGAACGGGATGACCAATGGTTCCGGCATGATGAACGGCGCGCACGGCGGCATGATGGGCGGCCCGCACGGCGGCATGATGGGCGGCCCGCACGGCGGCATGATGAACGGCTCGCCAAGCCCCATGCCCAGCGTACCGCCTTCCATCGCTCCTACGACTCGCCCACCAGGATAGCGACTTCGGTCCCTCCCGCATGATTCGACCCGCGCGAAAACACGCGGCTCGATCGGTACGGTGTTTGGGGAACCAATAGTGTGCGGAGAGATCGCGCCCGGCCGGCTCTGCAGCGGAGGTGGGTCGTCAACTGCTAGTTCATCTAGCAGCTCATCGACGGAATCGTCCATCGACGAAAGTCGAGGCCAGGTCCGAAGCCCTTCATTGCTCGTCCGGCCGATCTTGACAGAACCGAACGCATCTGCTAATCATCATAGTATCAAGACCCGCTATCTTACTTAGCAGGCGCTCCGCAAAGGAGTGAGTGATGCAAACGATTCTTGGGCGGCCTCGGGTCGCGCTAGCCGTGGCCACGCTTGCGCTGGGAGGTACGCTCGTCGGCATCTCTGCTCAGCGACCGGCGATCGCAGACGCGACGACCAGCGCGCCCGTGAGCGTTGCGGTGTGCCAAGCGACGACTTTCAAGGGCTGGGCCTCGCAGCGATTCTTTCTTGCCTACGAGAACCACCAATCGGTGCCCGCGGACCTCATCCGATTCCTCGTCGACTTCCGTCGAGGCGACAAGCCTCAAACCTTCACCGAGAACTGACTGCAGCATCTGGCCGGAACGTTCTCTTCAGGCACACGCGTGGTCTATGTGCACTTCGTAGAGCCGCGTCGGCAGGCCCGGCAGGGCAGCTGAGGCTTTGAGCAAGCGTCTGCGTCAGAGGGGATGAAAACCTAGAGCCGCTTATAGGGGACCGATTCGTATATTCGCGGATGTTCTTGAATATGGCGGAACGGCGTACCAACCGAAGGCGGAAGCGGCACTTCAAGGACGAGCTCTACGCTGCGGTTGCGCGCGTCCCCGCGGCACTCGCGAACGGTCACCGACTCGAGCTTCTCGACCTGCTCTCGCAACGGCCCCGCACGGTCCAGGACGTCGCCGCGGAGGCCGGCATCACGGTCGCGAACGCGTCGCAGCACCACCAGGTGCTGGCGCGGTGCGGCCTGGTCGCAGTGGAGCGCCGCGGAACGTTCGCCCATTACCGCGCCGCCGGGCCGGCCGTGTATCGGCTGCTCGTCGAGCTGCGAGCTGTCGCGGAAGCCGCCGACTCCTCCGTCGCAGAAGCCGAGCGCTCATATTTCGGTCCGCGCGAGCCCGGAATACGGACCATTGACGGCGCGCGCGACGCACTCGCGAACGCGCACACCGCGCTGCTCGACGCTCGTCCTCGCGAGGAATACGAAGAGGCGCATCTCCCCGGCGCGATCAGCGCGCCGCTTGACGCGCTGCGATCCGGCAAGGTCGCGTTGCCGCGATCGAAGCGATACGTCGTCTACTGCCGTGGACCGTACTGCGTCTTCGCCGACGAGGCGGTCGCCTTGCTGCGCGAGCGCGGGCTCGAGGCGAGACGCCTTTCGCTCGGACCAGCGGAATGGGTCGCCGCCGGCGGCGAAGTGCAGCGTGTCGGCTGAAACGGCCGGCCGTGTTCGTCTCGGTCTCGCGCAGAACGCGACGCAATTCTGGCTGCTCGTCGCCGTGAACGCGTTCGTCGGCTCGATGGTCGGTATCGAGCGCGACGTGCTGCCGCACGCTTTGAGGCTTCGCGCGGCGAGCCGTCCAACCAGGTGGCGGGATCGTCCTTCGCTGCGTTGTTTGCGCGCGTCTCCTGGAAAGACCGCACGCTCTCGTCCATCAGCCAGGCCGGACTCGTGAACAATCTCAACGACGGCCTGGCCTGGGGCCTCCTGCCATTGCACTTCGCCGCCGCCGGTCTCGCGATCGAGCGCATCGCGATCCTCTCGGCCGTCTAATCCGGTCACGTGGGGAGTCTCCCAACTCCTCACGGGCGCGCTATCCGACCGCGTCGGCCGCAAATGGATGATCGCGGGCGGCATGTGGTGCAGGCGTTCGCGATCGCGCTCTTCCTTGTCCCGGCCAACTTCGCGCTGTGGTTCGCCGCAGCCGTGCTGCTCGGCGTCGGGACCGCCATGGTGTACCCCACGCTTCTCGCCGCGATCGGCGACGTCGTGGATCCGCTCGTGCGCGCGTCCTCCGTCGGGGTGTACCGGTTGTGGCGAGACTCGGGCTACGCGTTCGGAGCGCTGGTCTCCGGCATCGTCGCGCACCAGCTGGGGCAGGACGCCGCGATCGCGGTCGTCGCCGCACTCACGCTGGGATCCGGCGCGATCGTCGCCGTGCGCATGCGCGAGACGCTTTCGCAAGCTCGCGCGCTCGCGACCCAACGTGCATCGGTATGATTTTTCGACAGGTCCTTCGCGCCGAGACCGGCTGCGCATCCTACGTCTTCGGTTGAAGCGGCCAAGACCGCGCAGCGGTCGTCGATCCTCAGTTCGAGGTCGCTCAATACTTGGAAATCGCGAGCCGCGACGGCATGCGGATCGAAGCGGTGTTCTCGACTCACGTCCATGCGGACCATCGCTCGGGCGAACGAGAACTCGCGTCTAGAGCCGGCGCGGCGCTCTACCATCATCGTTCCGCCGAGTTGGAATATGCGTTCACGCCGCTCGACGACGGCGCGGAGATATCCCTCGGCAACGTCGTCGTTCGCGCGCTCCACACGCCGGGACACACGCCGGAAAGCCTGTCGTTGCTCGTAGCAGATCGGACCCGATCCGACGAGCCGTGGATGGTTCTTTCCGGCGACACCCTGTTCGTCGGCGACGTCGGAAGGCCCGACTTCGGCGGCGCTGACGCCGGACGCGAGTTGCACAATTCCCTGCAACGGCTCCTCGCGCTGCCCGACTACGTAGAGGTCTACCCGGCCCGCATTTCGGGAAGTCCGTGCGGACGTGCGATGAGCGGCAAGCCGTCCTCGACCATCGGGTTCGAGCGCCGCCACAACGCCGCGCTCCAGCACGCCGACGGAGAGACGTTCATCGCCGCGCTTTTCGAGGGGCTCACCCCCAAGCCGCCCGGCTTTCTGGAAATGATCGCAACGAATCGCGGCCGCTAGGACGGGGCTGCTCGGCGCGTAAGAGGGGCGGTATCATGACGGCCCCGCTCCTGGTCGCTACCGTCGCCGCGGTCGGCGTTCTGCACACTCTCGTTCCCGACCACTGGGCGCCGATCGTCGTCGTCGGCCGGCAGCAGGGCTGGTCCGTGGTCCGCACGGCGCGTGCGGCGGCCCTTGCCGGTTTCGGCCACGTCACATCGACGCTGGTGCTCGGGCTCGTCCTTTGGGCCGTCGGCGCCTCGCTGGCTGTTCGCTACGGGCACGCGGTCAACGTTGTCGCGGCCGTCGCATTGATGGGGTTCGGAGCGTGGATCGGATACTCGGGCTGGCGCGAGCTGCGCGAGGGACACGATCACGGTCATTCGCACCGGGCGCATGCGCACATCCACCGTCACGACGGTACCGAGCACGTCCACTGGCACGAACATCACGAAGGGGATTGGCACGCGGACGAGAGCGGCGTCGCGGTCATGCACGATCACGACCACGCCGTCGCGGGGAGGACCGCGCTTCTGCTGATCCTCGGTTCGTCGCCGATGATCGAGGGGCTTCCCGCGTTCTTCGCGGCGTCGACCTACGGACCGGCGCTGATCGGCGTGATGGCCTGCGTCTTCGCAGCCTCGACGATCGCGACGTACGTCACCGTGTCGTGCGTTGCGATCGCCGGGCTGCAACGGGTCACGCTCGGACCGCTCGAACGATACGGCGAAGTCCTCAGCGGCACGTTCGTCGCTCTGGTGGGAGTCTACGCGCTGATCACCGCGTGACCGTCGGAGCAAGCGCCGAGGAGCGGTCCGTCGGACGGCAACGAAGAGCGGCATATGTGGCTGATGCGCGTGGCCTGGTTCCTTCTGACGATCGCCTTGTGCGGCAGTGCCGCAGTCGCGCAGGTCTTTCCGGTCCCCGAAGCCGGGACGGGAAGCGCCGGGCCGTTCGACACGCGTCAAGAAGGGCTCTATACCACCGCGACTGTCGTCCTCGACGGCGTGACGCTATTCCGCGTTGCGACCATCGGCCCGCCTGGTGCCGGAGGACTCACGGCGGCGACGCGCGCGTTGCAGGTCGACAGCGCGCTGCAGCAGATCGTCGCGATCGATCCGGACACCGGTGCGCCCGGATGGGACCCCACAACCCTTCGCGTCCGCGTTCATCACGAGAAAGATCAAGCGACGATTGACGTCGTCGACGCTCGCCACTCGACGCCGGTGACGATCGTGACCGTGACGTCGGTCGACGCAAAGTATCATCAGGCAAGCGTCGACGACGTCGCCGACGCCTGGCGGCAGATCTTGCAGACGGCGCTCGTGCAAGCGCTCCACAAGCGCGAACCGGCGGTCGAGCGACATCACCTGCAACTCATCATGAGGGTGGGACTCGGCCTCGCCCTGGCGACTGCCGTCGTGCTGGTCGTCCTACGGACGTTGCGACGGCGGATTGCGGAGCTCACCGAGGAACTAGCGCGGCGCGAAGCCTCCCCGGAAGCAAAGAGCCCGCCGCCGGCGACCGACGCCCCGGAGCATGCGGCAGTTCGCCGTCGCGCTTTGGCTGTGGCGCTTCGTACCGCGGCGCCGTGGCAACGTCTGAAGTGGCTGCAGGCCTTCGCCGCACTCCTGGTCTGGCTGCTTCTCCTCGCGTGGTTCATCACCGTGACGTGGGCGCTGGGTCTGTTTCCGCAGACGACCCCGCTAGCGAGCGCGCTCTCGCGCGGCGGTACGGCGATCGGGATCATTTGGTTTGCGACCGGGGTCTTGAACCGGTTGGGCGACCTGCTGATCTCTCGGGTCGCGGCGGAGTGGCGGATCAGGCACTATCCCAGCTCGGAAGAACGCGCTCGCGCGCTGCTGCGCGTACCGACGATTGCGAGTGCGCTGGCCGGATTCAAGGCGTTCATCCTCGTCACGCTTGCCGCGTTCTTCACGCTGGGGCAATTGGGTTTGCCGATCGGGTCCGTCGTGACGATCGGCAGCGTGGTCGCGCTTGCCATCACCTTCGCGACGCAGAACTTCTTGCGCGACTTCGTCGGCGGGCTGACGGTCTTGTTCGAGGATCAGTACGCCGTCGGCGATTTCGTCACGATCAACAGCCACACGGGCCTGGTGGAACGGCTGACCCTGCGCATGGTCCAGGTGCGCGATCCGATCGGAAGCGTCGTCACGATCGCACACGGCGCCGTCACGGCCGCTGCGAACCATTCACGGGATTGGTCGCGGATCGACTATCGGGTGTCGATCGATCCGGGCGCCGATCCGCAAGCGGCGATCGAACGGATCCGTGCGAGCCTCGACGAGCTCGCCCAGGACCCGGACTTCCGCGGTTCGCTGCTCCTACCGATCGAATGGATCGGCGTCGACGGGTTCACGCGGGACTGGACGCTGATTCGTGCGAGCATCCGAACCGCGCCGCTGCGCCAGTTCGAACTGCGACGCCAGATCAATGCGCGCGTTCGGCGCGGCCTGGCAGAAGCGGGGATCGGGTACGGCCCGCCGATCCCGGCCGAGTTCATCTCCGTCGTGTAGCGAACGCAGCCGCGGGCGCGCTCAGCCCTCTTGTTCCGTCGGCCGGATCAGCAGTTCGTTGATCGCGACGTGACGAGGGCGGCTGATGACGTAGAGGATGGCGTCGGCGATGTCGGACGCCTGCATCCGCTCCATCGCCCCGAATCGCGCTCTCATCTGCTCGAGGACTTCGGGCCGATTGTGGCCGGCGAGTTCCGTCGCGACCGCACCGGGCTCGACCAGCGACACGCGCACGTGGCTCCTGGTCACCTCTTGGCGCAACGCTTCGCTGTACGCGCCCACCCCGAACTTGGTCGCGTTGTACACGCCGGCGCCGCTTCGCGCGACGCGCCCGGCGACCGAACTGACGTTCACGACGTCCGCGACGCGGCGCGGCTCGCTTTCAGCCGCCCGCACCAGGTGCGGCAATGCTGCGAGCGTGCAGCGCATCAGCGCGGTCAGATTCAAGTCGACCATGCGCTGCCACTCGCTCGGGTCCGCACCGGAGATCGGCCCGAGCAGCATGAGGCCCGCATTGTTGATCAGCGCGTCGAGCCGCCCGAATCCGGCGACCGTTTTCTCGACGATCCCGACCGCATCTGCGGCGACCGTGATATCGGCTTCGAGCACGAGCGCTTCGACGCCGTGGCTCCTGATGAGCTCGGCGAGCGCGTCGAGACGGTCCTTGCGGCGCGCGGCGAGCGCGACGTTCATCCCGGCCTCTGCGAGTGCGATCGCCGTCGCTTCGCCGATCCCGGAACTGGCGCCGGTGACGAGCGCGGTCGTGCCTTTGAGCGTCTGTGCCATCCCGTCTCCGAACACATGCGGGCGCCCGAAGGAGGCGCTCGTCTCGCGAGAGGGATATCCGTGTCGATCCGGCGCACGGTGATGACATGGCCGCAAAGAAGAAAATCGCACCCCCGAAGCCGCTTCCGAACCGGTCGTGGTCCGAGCTGACCAAAGCCGAACAGAATGCCGAGTACACGCGCGCGCTGCATGCATATGCGCAAGGAGCCGGGGAGAACCCGTCGACGCGCCTGCAGTACTACCGCGTGCGGAGCGCCTCCGAAGCGAGCGCCTAGGGTCTGGCCCCTCACGACCTCGCGATCGCGAAGAGCTTGCTCACCGTGTTCCAATTGCGGCCGGTGCAGCGCATTCCGAGCTTCTTCTCGATCGTCGCGATGGTCAGCCGGGATTCCCCGATGCCGGCAGGATACACCGCGTATGCCTGCCGGCCGTCGAACCGCACGATCTCCGGCCCGCTGATCGATGCCTGGAGCGCTTCGACGTTCGCGCTCCCCGGCACGCCCTTCAAGAACAGGACGACGAGATGGCTGGGGTCACGCTCGGCTTCCTCTTCGAACGGATTGCGCTCGACGACGCCCTTCCACTCCGGAACGGTACGCACGAAGAAGTCCGTGGTGAGCTGCAAGCGCTTTGCTGCTTCCGCTTCGAGGAAGCGCTCGATATCCGCACTGCCTACGGCGTCACTGCGGAATACGACGTTGCCGCTCTGCAGGAGCGAGCGCACGTCGGCAAAGCCGAGCTCTTCGAGCCAGCCGCGGAGGTCCGACATCGGGACCGGTTTGCGGCCGCCGACGTTCACGGCGCGCAGCAGCGCAATCACGGTGCTCGTCGTCGGCGTCTGTGCCATCGGTTGAGCCTTCGCCGCGAAAGCAGGTGACCCCGACGAACCGGGTACGTGCGGACGCCGGAGGGCCACCGTCAGTGGGTGAGCGTGGCGATGAACGCCTTCACGGCAGCGCGTGCGTCAGGGGCGTTGACGATTTGATCGTGCGTTCTTGTGCGCTGGCCGGCGGCGCGGCGAGGATTACGCCCGCGACCGGCGTCTGCGACGCGGCGTATGCGGCAATCGCGGTGCCGAGCGAGAACCCGTAGAGGACGACGCCCCGCGCGCCCGCGATCGCGCGGTAGGTTGCGTCGTTCTTGTCGAGCGTCACCCCGTTTCGGTTGAAGAACACGATCCGTCGGTGCTTTCGAATCGGCGCCCACGTACGACACAGAACACACCGAGAAGAACGGTTCGTATCAACTCAGACCTCGACTTCAACGAAGGAGTGCGGTTCAGCGCGGTTTGGACTCGTGCAGCCAGATTTGGTTGCCGTCGGGGTCGCGCACGAGCGAGATCCGGCAGTTCGATAGGTCGTGCGGCTCAGAGGCCTCGATGCCGCGCCCGCTCAACGCCGTTCGGTAGCCGTCGAGATCGGCGACCTCGAGCGCGAACGACTGCGCGGATCCGGGAGTGCCGACCTGTTCGAAGTTTCCGATCCCGAACGTCGTGCCCGCGACCTCGAACTCGACCCAGAAATCCGACTCGATCCCCGCCTTCTGCAAGCCGAGCCCGTCGCCATAGAACGCGACGGCGCGCGGCATGTCGGTGACGGGATACATGATGAACGCAACGTGGTCGATGGCCATGTTCGCAAAGACTCCTCGCGGGTGCAGGCGTGGGCGTCGAGTTTCGGGCGCGGTGAAGGACGGCACCTCTCCGGAAGGAACGCTCGGCTCGATGGAATCAGCCGCACCCCGCGTCGGCGAGGCCGCGCCGCCCGACGTTCTCCGGTTGTCGATCCCGCTGCCCGCGCTCGTCGTGTGGCTGCGCCACGTCGGTTGACGCTTCTTCGCTGAGCCACTCGCGCAGTTGCGCGAGTTCGATCGGGAATTCGCCCAGAGCGGCATTAGCGTTCGCTTCGTCACGATCGGCTCTCAGGAAAAAGCGGCCGACTTCTGCGCCCGGCACAATCCCGATGCGATCTGCATCGGCGACGCCGACATGCACACGTACAAGGCAATGGGCTTCACCGACTTCGATCTTACCAAACTCAAGACGACGCCGGAACTCGTGGACCGCCGCGACGAGAACGAAGCGGCCGGATTCCGGCAAGATTGGGACGCAACGCGCATCGAGGACGCGGCCCAAAATCCCGGCGCAGCCGTGATCGATGCGAACGGCATCGTCCGCTGGGTCCACAGCGGCTGGCATCCCGGTGATCTGCCGCCGATGCGCGCCCTCCTGGACACGGCCAAGACCGCGCTCCGGTAGAGAGACCGCGAACAGCCGTGCGCAAGGTTCTCGGCATCGCCGCGATCGTTCTGCTCGTGCTGGCTGCGGCCGGCTCATGGTATTTCAGCTCGAACCGGACGCGCATGGTTTCGCTGCCCCCCGGCTTGCGCGAGGCACCTCCGCGCCCATCGGCGCTGCGCGGCGTCCTGCCGCGCCCGGCGCACGTGATCGTCGTGATCGAGGAGAACAAGTCGTTCGACGCGATCGTGGGCAATACGGCCCAAGCGCCGTATCTCAACGAACTGATCGGACGCGCCGCCCTGTTCACCCGATCCTACGCCGTCTCCCATCCGAGCCAGCCCAATTACTTCGCCCTCTTCGCCGGCCGCACGAACAGCAACGGCGACGCCTGTGCGGTCAGCGGAATATCGCCGACTGCAGACAATCTCGGCACGGCATTGCTCACCCACGGCCTCACGTTCGTCGGCTACGCCGAAGGGCTTCCGGCTCCCGGCTATCGCCGCTGCATCGCCGGCGACTACGCGCGCAAGCACGCCCCGTGGACGCATTTCCCCACGATCTCGGCGAGTGCGATCCAACCATTCACGGCCTTTCCGCACGACTACGCGAAGCTGCCGACGGTCGCATTCTTCATCCCCGACCTTCAGGACGACATGCACAGCGGGAGCATCTCACATGGCGACGCGTGGCTGCGGCGGACGCTCACGCCGCTCGTGGCATGGGCAGCGCGGCAGGACACGCTGATCGTCATCACCTGGGACGAGAGCAGCGCGCCGCTCACGAACCACATCCCGACGCTGTTTGTCGGACCGATGGTACGGCCCGGCAGGTATGCCGAGCCGATCACGCACTACGCAGTGCTGCGCACGATCGAGGACATGTACGGCTTGCCGCACGCCGGACACGCAGCCGACGTGCAGCCCATCGTCGACTGCTGGCGCGTGCCGCCGACGCGCTAGAGCGTCCGGCGGAACTCGGCTTGCTGCAGCGGGCGGCCGGCGTGCTTTTTGCCGCTGGTGTTCTGCACGATACGGCGTTCGACGAGATTGCGCCGCATCATATCCTTGAGCCGCGCGAGGACCGTGAAGTGCTTGGCATGCAGACGCGCGGCGAGGGCGTCGGCGCTCTGCCATTCATCGGTGAGGAGCGGGAGGAGGCGGTCGTCCCAACTGGTGTCCACGTCGTCGTCGTCGTTCGAGCCCGGCATATAGCCGCGGCTTCGGCGCACGCGGGGCGCCGCCTCCGCACACGCGCGCGGCGTCAGACCCCGGCCGGCACTTTGTCGAAGAATCCGATCACCGCGCGCAAGCGGCCGTTCTCCGTCACCGCGACGTCGAAGCCGACGACCACGGGTTCGGAGAGACCGGGCATGCCCGCGTGCCAGGTGAAGCGCGCCGCGTCATGGTGCGCGTCGATCGGACCGGCGAGGGTAATCGCCATGCCGCCGAGCTTCTGCTGCGCGCCGGCAACGGCGCTGTCGATCGCGTCCCATCCCAAGGCCGAGACCAAGGGATCGGTGAAGAGGGCGTCCGCGGTGTAGACCCGCTCGATGAGGGCGCGGCGCCGGGTCGGGTCGGTTTCGTTCCAGCTCTCGATGTAGCGGTGAACGAGCGTTTCTGTTGCATTCATGCGACCGATCATGCCAGCCCGCGCGGCGACCGTCGATTACGCCCGAGGTAATGGCGCCGGTCGTCGCGAGCGCGTAGGATCGGCAGGGTGAGGATCCGATGACCGCAACGACGCATTTCCCGCGGCAGGTCGGCGAGCTGCTGCGCCACTGGCGTGAACGGCGGCGCCTAAGCCAGCTCGAGCTCGCCGGCCAGGCCGACATCTCCACCCGGCATCTGAGCTTCGTCGAGACGAGCCGCTCGCTGCCGAGCCGCGAGATGGTTCTCCGTCTCGCCGAACAGCTCGATCTCCCCCTGCGCGACCGTAACGCCCTGCTGCTCGCCGCCGGCTACGCGCCCGTGTATTCGGAAGCCGCGCTCGATGCGCCGCAGATGTCAGCGGTGCGCGCGGCGGTCCGGCAGATCCTCACGGCGCACGAACCGTATCCCGCCGTCGTCATCGACCGCGGCTGGAATCTCGTCGACGCGAACGCCGGCGTCGCGATGTTCATCGCCGGCAGCGCGCCGGAACTGCTCGCGCCACCGGTCAACGTGCTGCGCATCAGCTTGCATCCGGACGGGATGGCGCCGCGCATCGTGAACCTCGGCGAATGGCGCGCCCATCTGCTAGGACGCTTACGCCGCGAGGTCGCACAAGCCGCGGATCCGCGGTTGTCCGAGCTGCTCGCCGAATTGCGCGCGTATCCGTGCGATCGACCGGAGCCCGAGATCGAACACGCCGGCGCGAGCGATATCGCGGTTCCGCTCCGGATACGTCACGACGGGCGCGAGCTCTCCTTCATCAGCACCGTCGCGACGTTCGGAACGCCGCTCGACGTCACGGTCGCCGAACTCTCGATCGAGTCGTTCTTCCCGGCGGACGTGAAGACGGCCGCCGCGTTGCGCGACGGCCGTCTTCGGTCCGAACGTGTCCTCTAGAACAAGTTCCAGAGGAACTGGTTGTACACTTCGTGGTGGTACTGGACTTCTTGCGCCTTCACGAACGTGCCCAACAGACGCGGGCAGCGGTCCGCGCTGCCCTGCTTGAGCTCCGCGTAGCGTTCCTTGACGTCGGCGGTCAACAACTGCGTCGTCCAGTCGGAGGCGCGGAAGTTCGCCAGCGCGTCGTAGATGTTGTCGGGCAGATAGCGGTCGGCCTGACGCAGGTTGTCGATCGATGCGATCGAGCCGTCGAGCCCGGTCTTGAAGACCGCGAGCATCACCATGTACGGGTTCGCGTCCGGCGCGACCGAGCGGACCTCGACGCGGATGCTGCGCTCGTTGCCCAGCGGAATGCGGACCATCGAGCCGCGGTCGACCGCCGAGGCCTTGATCTGGTTGGGCGCTTCGAAGTGCGGGTCGAGCCGGCGATAGGCGTTGACGCTGGCGTTGAGCATCAAGCAGATATCGTTCCCGTGCGTGAGGATGCGGTCGGCAAACTTCCAGCCGACGTCGCTGAGGTTCTCCTCGGCGCCCTTCTCCCAGAACAGGTTCTTCCCACCCTTGCTGACCGAAACGTTGGTGTGCATCCCGTTGCCGTTGACGCCGACGACGGGCTTGGGCAGGAAGCTCGCCGTCATCCCGAGGCGCGTCGCGACCTGACGGCAGATCAGCTTGTAGAGCTGGATCTGATCGGCCGCCGCCGTCACTTCGCCGTAGTTGTAGTTGATCTCGAACTGCGAGGGGGCAACTTCGGGATGGTCCTTCTCGTTCTCGAAGCCCATCGCGCGCTGCACCTCGGCGACCGTGTCGATGAACATCCGCAGCGGGTCGCCCGGCAGCGAGTGGTAGTATCCGCCGGTATTGACGTACTCGAACTTGCCGGTCTCGTAGTACGACTGCTCCGCATCGACGCCTTTGAAGACGAAGCCTTCGATCTCGTTGGCGGCGTTGAGCGTGTAGCCGTTCTTGTCGAACTGATCCTGCGAGTATTTCTTGAGGATGCCGCGGATGTCGGCGCTGAACGGGGAACCGTCGCGGTCGAGCACTTCGCCGAAAACGAGCACTTTGCCGGAACCGAAGATGTCGCCGGGCGCGTGGTAGAACGCACCCCAGTCGACCACGAGCCGAAGATCGCTCTCGCGCTGCGGCGTGAAACCGCGAATCGACGACCCGTCGAACGTGAGATTGTCGGCCGACTTGACCAAGAACTTCTTGTCGTAGTCGAGCATGTGCAGGCGGCCTTCGAGGTCGGTGAACATGACGGTGACGGCTTTGATCCGCTTCTCGTCGGTCAGATACTTGATGCGCTCTTCTTGCAGCTTGTGCGGCGCCACGCGGTTCTTCCGCTGCTCCTTGACGGCCAAATTGAGTTCTTCGAGCTCGCCGTACGGGAGCATGAGGTAGTCGCGCAGTTCGGTAACCATCGGTTCTGTGTTCGCTCCTTGACGTGCCGCAGCCAGACCGGGGCGGTAGGGCGTCGGCGGGGGTCCAAGGGTCTTGTCCGCCCGCAAGCGCCCGGCTCCCCGCAAACAACGGTCGGGGAACCCCGCACCCCGGTTGGCCAAAGGTCGAACGGCCCGGCCCCCGGCTCGGCCTTAGCGGCGATGCCTCCGCGAGAGGACCTTCCCTGCCTGGCGCGAGCTGTCCCTGGCGGTCGATTGGGAGCTCGCGTAGGACTCGGACGCCGCGGCGGTGATATCCGCGATCATGGAGTCTCTTGCGCCCCATCAATTAACTACGCTGCGAGGGCAGGCGAACGACGTCCGGCAGGGCATCATCCGGTCGCTCCTGGCCGCCGGCTCGGGACACTCGGCCGGGTCCCTCGACATGGCCGACGTCTTCACCGCCTTCTACTTCCACCTGTTGCGGCACGACCCGACGAACCCCGACTGGAAGGAGCGCGACCGGCTGCTGCTCTCCTGCGGCCACATCGCGCCCGTGCGCTACAGCGCGATGGCGTACGCCGGATACTTCCCGGTCGACGAGCTGCTGACGCTGCGCAAGTTCGGGACGCGGCTCCAGGGACACCCGGAGCGAATCAGCCTGCCGGGACTGGAGACGACGTCCGGACCGCTCGGCGAAGGCCTCGCGCAGGGCACAGGGATGGCGCTGGGCGCGAAGATGGAGCGCGCGGATTGGCGCGTCTACGTGGTGACCTCCGACGGCGAGCATCAGTGCGGCCTGCATTGGGAGGCGATGATGACCGCGGCCAAGTTCAAGCTCGACAACTTGACCTGCATCGTCGACCGCAACTTCATCCAAATCGACGGCAGCACCGAAGACGTGATGCCGCTCGAACCGCTCGCCGACAAATATCGCGCCTTCAACTGGGAAGTCTTCGTCTGCGACGGCAACGACATCGGCGCGTTCGTCGCGACGGTCGAACGTGCGAAGCAGGTGCGCGGCAAGCCGCAGGTCGTCATCGCGAACACCGTCCCCGGGAAGGGCGTCTCGTTCATGGAGCACGATTACCTCTGGCACGGCAAGCCGCCGAAGGCGGATGAAGCCGACGTCGCGCTGCGCGAGCTGCTCGCGGCGCGCGAAGCGATCGGAGCGTCGCATCGTGGCTAACGCCGGCGTGGCCGATCCCGCCGCCGCGGCGATGCAGCTGGTCGACTATCGCGACCCCGCGGCGATCGTGCAGATTCCGACCCGCAACGGATTCGGCGCGGGACTCGTCGAGGCCGGACGCCGCGACGAGAAGGTGATCGCGATCTGCGCCGACCTCGCCGAATCGACGCGCATGGAACCCTTCAAGGCCGCATTCCTGGAGCGCTACATCGAGATCGGCGTCGCCGAGCAGATGATCGTCGCGATGGCGGCGGGTCTCGCCGCCACCGGAAAGGTTCCGTTCATCGCGAGCTACGCGATGTTCAACCCCGGCCGCTCGTGGGAGCAAGTCCGCACCACGATGGCGCTCAACCAGACGAACGTGAAGATCGCGGGCGCCCACGCCGGCGTTTCCGTCGGTCCCGACGGCGCGACGCATCAAGCCGTCGAAGACATCGCGATCATGCGGGTCATCCCGAACATGATCGTCGTCGTACCGTGCGACTCCGTCCAGACGAAAAAGGCGACGCTGGCGGTGGCCGAACGGTTCGGCCCCACCTACCTGCGCTTCGCGCGCGCCGAATCCGCGGTGATCACGACCGAGGGGACGCCGTTCGAGATCGGCAAAGCGCAGACGTTCCGCGACGGCACCGACGTCGCGATCGTCGCGTGCGGCATCCTCGTCTACAACGCGCTGCTCGCGGCGGAACAGCTGGCGGGCGACGGCATCGAATGCCGCGTGGTCAACAACCACACGATCAAGCCGATGGACGAGCCGGCGATCGTCGCCGCGGCGCGCGATTGCGGCGCGGTCGTCACGGTCGAGGAACACCAGGTGCACGGTGGGATGGGCTCGCGCGTCGCCGAGATCCTCGCCGCCCACCACCCGGCGCCGATCGAATTCATCGGCGTGCAAGACCGCTTCGGGCAATCGGGCACGCCGGTCGAACTCGTCGAGGAGTACGGGATGGGCGTCACCGCGATCGTCGCGGCCGTCAAGCGCGCGTTGAGCCGCAAGCGGTGATAGGCGCCGTCGATCCAGCCCAGCGCGGCGTCGTGGTCGACTGGCGCGTCGAGCTCACGGTCCGTGGGATCATCCTTGGTGCGCTGATCACGCTGGTCTTCACCGCGGCGAACGTGTATTTGGGGCTCAAGGTCGGCCTCACGTTCGCGTCGTCGATTCCGGCCGCCGTCATTTCGATGGCGGTGCTGCGCTTCTTCAAGCGGTCGACGATCTGGGAGAACAACATCGTGCAGACCGTCGCCTCGGCGGCCGGCACGCTCTCGTCCATCATCTTCGTGCTGCCGGGCTTGGTGATGGTGGGCTGGTGGACGGGCTTCCCGTACTGGGAGTCGTTCGGCATCTGCGCCGTCGGTGGCATTCTCGGCGTGATGTACAGCGTGCCGCTGCGTCGCGCGATGGTCACCGGCAGCGACCTGCCGTATCCCGAAGGCGTCGCCGCCGCCGAAGTGCTGCAGGTCGGCGCGGCCGCAGGGAACAGTGACGCCGACAGCGCCGCGATCGCCGAGAACAAGGCCGGCCTCGCCGTGATCGTGTGGGGTTCGATCGCGAGCGCGGCGTTCGCGGGCGTCGTCGCGACGAAGCTCTTCGTCGGCGAGATCGCCGGCTACGTTCGCGCGGGTGCCGCGGTGACCGGCCTCGACGTCGGCCTCTCGCTCGCGCTGGTCGGCGTCGGACACCTCGTCGGCGTCACCGTCGGCGTCGCGATGCTGGCCGGTATCGTGCTGGCGTGGGGCGTGCTCGTACCGGCGCTCTCGTCGGTCCACGCCGCGAACGCGGATGCGGCAGCGCTCGCGAGCGACGTGTTTCGCCATCAGGTCCGCTTCATCGGCGCGGGCGCGATCGGCGTCGCGGCGATCTGGTCGCTCGGACGCTTGGCCGGGCCCGTCGTCGGCGGCGTCATCTCATCGCTGCGCGCGGCCGGCGCGCGGGGGAGAGGGCCGGTCGACACGCGGCCGATCACCGAGCAAGACATTCCCTTCCCCACCGTCGCGATCGTCAGCGCGGCCTGCCTCGTGCCGCTCGCCATCCTGCTCGGTGCGTTCATCGCCGGAACTCCGCTCGGCAGCGCGACGCTCCCGCTGGTGCTCGGAGCGCTCGTCTACATCGTGCTGGCCGGCATCGTCGTCGCCGCGGTGTGCGGGTACATGGCCGGACTCATCGGCTCGTCGAACTCGCCGGTTTCGGGTCTGGCGATCCTCACCGTGCTCGGCGCCGCACTGCTGCTCGTCGTCCTCGCCCATCCGGCCGACGCGAACGCGCAGAAAGCGCTCGTCGCGTTCTCGCTGTTCGTCACCGCGATCATCATCAACATCGCGACGATCTCGAACGACAATTTGCAAGATCTCAAAACCGGGCAGCTCGTCGGCGCGACGCCGTGGAGACAGCAGGTCGCGCTCGTGCTCGGCGTCATCTTCGGCGCCGCCGTCATTCCGCCGATCCTCGATCTGCTCAACCATGCGTACGGCTTCGCCGGCTCGCCGATCCACGGCATCACCGCGCAGCCGCTCGCCGCACCGCAGGCCACGCTGATCTCGGCACTCGCCAACGGCGTGATCACCGGCCAGCTCGACTGGAACCTGGTCGGCATCGGCGCGCTCATCGGCGCGGGCGTCGTCTTGATCGACGAAGTATTGCGCCGAACGATGCGCAAGCAATTCCCGCCGCTCGCGGTCGCGCTGGGGATCTACCTGCCGATGTCGGTGACCTTCATGGTCGTCGTTGGCGCGTTCCTCGGCAAGGCGTACAACACCGCGATCGAGTCGCGCCCGAACGGCGAGGTCGCAAAGCGCCTCGGCATCCTGCTTGCATCCGGCTTGATCGTCGGCGAGAGCCTGTTCGGCGTCGTCTTGTCCGGAATCATCGTCGCATCCGGCAAAGACGAACCGCTCGGATTTCCGTTCATCGGCGCCGACTTCCAAACCGCCGCAACATGGCTGGGCGGCCTAGCCTTTGTCGCGCTCGTCGCAGTCCTCTACCGCTGGGTCGCGCGCCTGGCATAGCCTATGCGGCGACGGCGCCGCTCAGTTGATCGGCGATAAGCCCGATGCGACGTGCGACCAGCATCTGGGCGATCGCGAGCGTTTGCGAGCGGCCCTCTCCGTACGTTCCCGCATAGGCTCCGAGATCGTGCGGTCGCGATGCCGCGTGGCGGGCGCCGATCCGATTCCAGATCGCGTCTTCGATCGCGCGCGCGGTCGCGTCGTCGATCGTATCGTCGACTTCGATGACCGAGCGCGGATACGGGCCCGGGCCGTCGTCGATCAGGCGCATGCGGGTCGACGCACTGGCGAACTCAGAGTAGTCGAGGGGCGGCAGACGACCGCTCTTGTTGAACGTGACCCCGCGCTCGTTGAACGAGGCGTGGATGTCGGCGAACTCCGACTGCGGGGCGATGTAGCGCTCGTAGTCGGCGCGTCGCCGTTCCATCTCCGCGCGCACTTGCTCTTCACGGTATCCCCGTTCGGTCGTGTCGCGCTGGATCGTCCACTCTTGTTTCAATTCCGGCTGCGGCTCGAGCCACACGGCAACGTCGAAGAGCGAGCGCAGCACGCGCGTGTAGAGCGGAAAGAGGCCTTGCACCAGCACGATGTCGCGCGGTTCGACGGTCTCGGTCGCGGAGATCGCGCCCAGCAGATGGTTGTACACCGGCTTCGTGATCGCCCCGCCGTGCGCGAGCTGCGAGAGATCTTCGTCCATCGCTGCGAAATTGTGCGCGCGTGGATCGAGCGCGGTGATGCCGACCGCGTTTCGTTGGGCGCGGTTCAGCCCGAGATAGCCGTCGAGGCGCACTTCGGTGCAGCGCTCGTCGCCGAAGATCGCGCGGAGTCCCGCGCACAGGGTTGCCTTACCGGTTCCAGAATCGCCGCCGACGGCGACCATGATTGGGCGTGCCATGGTTCGAAGTTATCACGCTCGCCCGCTCCGGTGGTGGTCCCGAGCGCGAAACGCACGAAACGGCCCCCAAGATGCGCGCAACGTGACCTGAAATACCGACGAGGAGCCTGCTTGTGCCGACGAACGCCGCGACGCTGAACTACCGGAGTGCGCGCGAGCTCGCCGCAGCGCTCGAGGCCCGCGAATTTTCGGCGGTGGAACTCCTCGAACACACCATCGCGCGAATCGAACGGCATGACGACGCCGTCAATGCCGTGCCTGTGCGCGACTTCGAACGCGCGCGCGTCGCCGCCGCCGCCGCCGACGCGGCACTCGCTGGCGGTGAACGCGGCCCGCTGCTGGGCATCCCGATGACCGCCAAGGAGTCGTACAACGTCGCCGGACTGCCCACCACCTGGGGCTTCCCGGCCTTCAAAGACTGGCGCGCAACGGAAGACGCCGTCGCGGTCGCCCGGCTCAAGGCGGCCGGCGCGGTCTTCGCCGGAAAGACGAACGTGCCGGTCGGGCTGGGCGACTGGCAGTCCTACAACGAGGTCTACGGGACGACGAACAACCCATGGCACATGGGCCGGTCGCCGGGCGGTTCTTCCGGCGGTTCCGCCGCATCGCTCGCTGCGGGCTACGTCTCGCTCGAAATCGGTTCGGACATCGGCGGCTCCCTGCGCGCGCCGGCGCACTTCTGCGGCGTCTTCAGCCACAAGCCCAGTTACGGACTGCTGCCCGGCCGCGGCCACGCGTTTCCGGGAACCGACGGTCCGCCTGCGGATCTCGCGGCGATCGGGCCGCTTGCACGAAGCGCCGGCGATCTCGCGCTTGCGCTGGAGATCCTCGCACGCCCGGACGACGCTGATGCCGTCGGCTACCGCCTCGCGCTGCCGCCGCCGCGCCACAACCGCATCGCGGACTTCCGCGTGCTCGTCTTGGACGAACACCCCGACTTCCCGACGTCGTCGTCGGTGCGTGCGGCACTGCAGCGGGTCGCCGACGCGCTCGCGAACGAAGGCACGCCCGTCGCGCGCAGCAGCCCGCTCGTCCCCGATCTCGCGCGCGCCGCGCGCGTCTTCTCCAGCCTCTTGTTCGCCTCGATGTCGGCGCGCTGGCCCGCCGATCTCATCGCGCGCATCCAAGCAGCGTCAGCCGCACTCGCTCGCGACGACGAGAGCCTGCACGCCTATCGCCTTCGCGGCGCCGTCCTGACCCACGGCGCATGGCTTGCGCTCGACGCGCAACGCGCGCGTCAGCGTGCCCAGTGGCGCGAACTGTTCGGCACGTTCGACGCCGTCATCTGCCCTGCGATGCCGACGCCGGCATTCCCGCACGACCACACAGCCGACTTCGACGCGCGCACGCTCGACGTCGACGGGACGGCGCGTCCGTACGCGAATCAAGTCGTCTGGGCCGGCGTGCCGACGTCGCCGGGCTTACCTGCGACCACCGTCCCGATCGAACGCGATCCCAGCGGTCTCCCGGTGGGCGTGCAGATCATCGGCCCGCACCTCGAGGACCGCACCCCGATCGCACTCGCCGGCGTGCTCGAGCACATCTTCGGCGGCTTCACCCCTCCGCCCGGCTTCGCATAGCGTCGCCGCCGAACTGGCGCCCCGTCGGGACATTGCCCTGTCCGATTACCGAAATGTTTGCAAACGCCGTGCGTATCTTTCGAAATGCGGTGCGTATCTTTCGATTCGTCTCCCGGCTCTAACGCCTGTCTCCGCTTCAGCAAGCACACGCCGCTGAGACGCGACCGCGATGCGAAAACATTCGCCGAATAATTCGGTCGTATCGAGCGGCGAATGCGGACTGGAGAGAGATTGGAGTTTGTAATGCAAGAGAATATGAAGCTTACTGCCGCAGCATCTGGAACCGTAACGATTGGCGGCGACCTAAGGGTCAATCGCATGGGTTATGGCGCCATGCGAATCACGGGTGACGGAGTTTGGGGACCTCCCTCGGACCATGCCGGCGCGATCGCCGTGCTTCGGCGAGCTGTGGAATTGGACGTGAACGTGATCGACACGGCCGATTCGTACGGCCCGAACGTTTCTGAGGAATTGATTTGCGAGGCGTTGTACCCGTATCCTAAAGACCTGGTCATTGCAACCAAAGGAGGATGGTATCGGCCCGGACCCGGCATCTGGGCGCACGACGCCAGCCCGGCGCATTTGCGCGATGCCGTTGACGGCAGCTTGAAGCGTCTACGACTCGAACGCATCGATCTCTATCAGCTTCACACGCCCGATCCCGCGGTAGCGTTCGAAGAATCGATTGAGACGCTCGCCGCGTTGCGCCGAGAGGGCAAAATCCGCCACATCGGTCTCTCTAACGTGACGTGGGAACACGTGGAACGGGCTCGCGCCATCGTTCCCATCGTCTCTGTGCAAAACCGCTATAGCGTCGCCGATCATCGAGAATCCGATCGCATCGTCGACAATTGCGAACGCGAAGGCCTCGTATTCTTCCCCTGGAATCCGGTGATTCGGTCGTCAGCTGCCGGCGATGCTATTCAAAGCGTGGCGCGTGCGCACGCCGCGACGGTTCACCAGATTGCCTTGGCTTGGCTCCTGCGTCGCTCCCGGAACATGCTTCCGATTCCGGGAACGACGTCGATACGCCACCTCGAGGAAAACACCGCTGCGGGCGCGATTGCGCTCACGGACGACGAATTCCAGGCCCTAACGCGGCAGCCGGTTCTCCGGTAGCCGTAACTCGTCGCTCGAGATTCGTCCCTATCGCGTGCACGACAATCGATGGACTGAACTTTGCCTGACGACGTTGGCCGTCGTCGCCCTCCTCCTCTTGCCACGGTTGACCGCATCGGCACGAGACCTTCAACGCGACTCGCAGAGCGCTCCGCGGATTGCCATCCCGGATCGCGCGATCGTGGACGCCGTCACCGTCGAGACGTACGGTGAAGTGAAGGAGGACGCCGTCTGGCGGTATCTCTCACTCAGAAGAGGTGCGCGGCTCGACCAAGCGGCGGTCGACCATGACTACGACAACCTCGTGAAGCTCGGCGGATACCGCGTTCGTCTTGCCGTCACACGCGGTAGCAGCGCGAACACGATGACGCTTCACTGGATGGTCATGTCACCGTGGTTCAAGCTCACCGCGCATCCTCTCTACGAAGAGGCGCCGCTTTCCGATCCCACCAGAGGAGTTGGGTTCGTGGTGACCTCGCCGCAGCTCAGCAAGAGCGGAGGCAACGTAGCGTTCGTGACTTCGCGGAATCGCTGGGCGCATCATTACTCGCATTATGTCGGGTGAAGTGTCGCAGTTTATGCTAGAACCAGACCACGTCCCGGAGCCAATTGAACGCCAGGCTCGGTTGGAGGCGGCCGGGCTGTTGGTGGTCCAGTTTCTTTGAGGTCACCGTAGACACGAAGGCGGTGTTTCGCAATGTGCGGCGGACGCCGACTACCGCAATCAATTGGCGAATTGGGCCGGTTTGCTACGGGCTGCCGGATTCAGGCATTAATCTCAGCGACGTATGCGCCGGCGACCTGCGTTACTTCGCCGGAATTGGCAAGGGGCGGCGCACCCGGGCTGCGGTTCATTTGAACGGCTACATGAAGCCGGCGCGTGCGCTCGCTGTGCTCTATACGAGCGTTGTCGGCTGGGTACCGGCCGCTAGCGCGAATTTGGCGACCGTACGCGGCCGCGCGGTCCGCGGCGACTTATCTGGATTAGCACAGCCAACTACACTGAAGCTCAGCGCGACTGCCGGTTCGTCTCGGCGATCGTCCGGTCAAGAACGTGGAGCATCGACGTGACGACGTCGACGATTAGGAGGATCTCGCGCTGGATGTCCGCGACGTCGTCGGGCTTGCCTTCGTTCAAGCGACGGCGCAATTCTGCGAGACGCGTATTCGCGCGTTCGAGTTCCATCGAGTTCAGGGGCATCTGGGGGATCTCCGATCGCGCCATCGCCAAGGGTGGACACACAAATGGCCGAATATACGAATGTGCGGTATAGCTTCAAGGCCGAGTTCTTCAAAGTCCTCGCCAATCCAGTGAGAATCCGGATCCTGGACGCGCTCCGCGAGGGGCCTCAAAGCGTGGGGGAGCTGCGAGCCCGGCTCGATACCGAGCAAGCGACGATTTCCCAGCACCTGGCCATTCTACGCGCTCGGAATTTCGTCATCACCGAGCGGCGCGGTACGACCGTCTTGTATGAAATCAGCGATCCCGCCATCTGGAAGCTGCTGGATTCGGCGCGCGAGATATTCGACAACCAGCTCGTTAGCGTTCGGACCGCCCTCGAGAGTCTCAAGCGTGAGGAAGCGGGCTGAGAGCGAGAGTCGCGCCTCGCATCGCCAGGTCCAAGTCCATCGTAGCGCCGATGACCCTGCGCTGAAACGCGCACCCGATCGGCCGTCCCGCGAAGCCGCATGAGAGACGCCTCCATCTGCAAGCGGTCACCCGGAACCGCAACGCCTTTGAATCGCGCGGTCCCGATGCCGGCCAGATATGCCATCTTGCGCCGATAGTCCGCGGGAGCGACGACCAGCAAGCCGCCGAGTTGTGCCATCGCTTCGATCACAAGCGTATTCGGCAAAGCGTGGTGCACAGACGACCACCACGGCTCGTTCGCCGAGATGTTCTTGTAGCCGCGCGCCCGCATCGCCGAGAGCTCCTGCACGCGATCCAACAGCAGCATCGGATGCCGATGCGGCAGCAGGCGGATGAGCGCCGCCGCGTCCAGCGCGATCCGTCCGTCTTCGGATTCGGACTCGCGCGCCGCCGATTGCACGAGGGTCAGGCGCTGCGTTCGCGTTCGCGTTCGAGAAAGACCGCGAGAGATCGCTCGTGTTGCACGTCTTCCCGGATATGGATGACATGCCAACCCTGCGCACCGAGCGCGTTGAGCGTCGAGATCGCGTTCGAGCCTTCGTCGCGCAGTTCGACTCGATCGAGAAGGACGAGTTTGAACTCGTACTGCTTCATCTAGCCGGCCCTTTCCGACGTGCAACGCGTGGAACCGACCTTCGTCGAACCCGACATCGAGTCGTCGCGCGCGGCGGGCTGGCTGGGACCGCCGAGAGCCTGGGCGGCGCGCAGCAAGCCCGCCTTGATCATCGACGGTGTCGGAGGGCATCCGGGAACGGCTATTGTCGCGCCAAGCTCGACGCACGCCCCCGCTCCGACGCCGGCGCTCCCGGCGAACACGCCGCAGCCGACCGCGCAATCGCCGATCGCGACGATCACCTTCGGACCGGGGACCGCCTCCAGGGTCCGCTGCGCCGGAACGCGCATCGCCTCGGTCATCGGGCCGGTCACCGTCACGACGTCGGCGTGACGCGGAGACGCCACGATGTCCCATCCGTGCTGGGTGATGTCGTAATCCGGGCCTGCCAGCGCGTTCATTTCATGCTCGCACCCGTTGCAGCTCCCGCAGACGAGATGTCGTATGCCGATGGATTTGTTGAAAATCGCCATCAGCCGTTTTCCACTGCACCCGACTGCGTTTTTTGGACCCGCACGGCGTCCGTCACTCGCGTCTCCCGGGCCCGGCGTCGATCGACGCGATGCAGACTTGGATCGCATCGAGCAAGCGCACCAACGACGCCTCCACGCGCAGTATCTCCACATCAGCGGAAGGGTCCGCGTCGCTTGCGGCGGCGGCCGAAGCCGTAGGCATCTGCGACTTGCCGCCCAGCAGGATGCGCCGTTCCTCTGCAATTACGCCGAAGAGCTTCTTAAGGTGATCGCGGTCGGTCATGCTGTTCTCCCCGTGAAGACGCGGCAAAGTCCCGTGACGCCGGCTCGAAGCGAAGCCGTCATCGGTCGGCACAGGCGTAGCATAGATTGAAGCTCTTGTTGACGAGCGGCGCGTCAGGGACAATGTTGCCGGTCGTTGCGTGCGCGACCGCGGGCCAGTTCCGGTACGACGCCGAGATGAAATGGACGCGTTCGACGACGGTTCCGCGGACCGTTAGAGCGACGGTTTCCGCACCCCGCGGACCCTCAACGACGGTCACGGTATCTCCCGTCTCGGGCGGGATGACCGCTGAACGGTTGAGCCGACGGCTGCCGAGATGCTCGAACGCCCGGTGGATGATGCGGAACGAGTCGCGAAGTTCGGCGACCTTCACGCGGCAGCGCGCGAGCACGTCGCCACCCTCTTCCCGGGCCGCGACGATTGGCAGCCAGCGATATGCGCCGTAGGGCGCCGCGTCCCGAACGTCAACCAATCCGCCCGACGCACGGTGCGCCGGCCCCACGACCGCCAACGCGCGGGCCGCGTCGTAGGTGAGCGTCCCGGTCTCGCTCCAGCGCGAGATCAGCGACGTGTTGTCGAAGATGGCGCGGACGTATTGTTCGACGGACTCTTGCAGCATGACCACCAGGGTCTGGACCTCCTCCCGATCATCCAGGACCCCGTCGCGGACGCCGCCCGGGACGATCGCGTCGAAGAGCAGCCGGTGACCCGTCGCGGCGTGGCAGATCCGCAGCGCGCATTCCTTCAGTCCGAGGCCGACCGCTTGGCCAAACCCCCACCCTGCCGCCGCCGAGCACACGGCCAGGTCGAACACGTGGTTGTAGACGCGTTCGAGTTCTACGACGATCTGGCGAGCGATATGGACCGGATCAGCGATGCGCGCATCGCTGATCGACTCGACCGCCATCGCGTACGCGAGCGAACGCGACGCGCTGCACGCGCCGCAGACGCGCGCCACGCGAGGCGCGAGATCGAGCGGATCCGCGCCCTCGAAGCTCTGCTCCAAGTGACGGTGCGAAAAACCGATCTGGAAATCGAGATGCGCGATAGTCTCGCCGCCCGAACTGAACGTGAACCGCCCGGGCTCGATGATGCCGGCGTGCACGGGACCCACGACGACCTGCGTCACTCCGGGGCCGGTCGCGACCACAGCCGGGGCCAATTCGCCGTTCACGGGTCGAAACGGACGCGCGTCAGGAAGCGCGTCGAACGCGATCCCGAACTCGTCGGCCATCTCCCGTTCGTCCCACGATAGGCCCGGGCACGTACCGGAGACGGCTGCGACCGGCTCGCTGGAATCGACACGCGCCGAGAGCACCTGAACGCCGTGCTTCTCGATGAACAGGTACCGAACGCCTCGATCGCTCGCATACGCACCCAGCGCGCTGCCGTGCTCCAGCCGCTCGGCGACCGCCGTTCGCACCGCGGCGGGTCCGACTTCGATTTCGCCTTTTATCATGGCTGTATTTCTCCCGAGATGGTCGTCAACGTGGTACCGAGGGCCGTCCACGGAATCGCGGCCGTGGCCACCGCAAGGGCCAGCGCGACGCACGCGCTCGCGACGGAGAGCCGCATCGACACACCGTTCGGCATGGCTGCGGCCGTCGTACGGGCATCACCATTGGCGGTCGGATTGACTTGCAAGCCGGTACGGATCAGCGCGCCGAAGGCTACAACTACGCCCAGGACGGCCACGGTCAGCGGGGCCCATGCGTGCGCTTCGATGGCCGCCAGCGCCACGAGGAACTCGCTAAAGAACAGGCCGAACGGCGGCAGTCCGCCAAGCGCAGCGAGACCCAGCAGCAGCAGCCGACCACCTGCCGTCGTGGTCCACAACGAGCCGCCGTGCACGCCGCTCGCCGCGGTTTCCCGTTGCGTGATCCCCGCTACGAAGAACGTCCCGGACTTCGTGAAGGCGTGCGCGACGAGGTGCAGCAACGCGGCAGCGATGCCCAGCCGTCCGCCGACGCCCAGCGCGAACACGATGATGCCGGCATGCTCGACCGTCGAGTACGCCAGCAGTCGCTTGAGGTCTCGCTGGACGAGCATCAGCATTCCCGCGGCGGCGACGGAGCAGGCTCCGAACCACGTGAGCAGGACGTGCAACGTGGCGGCGTCGTGCCACGTTCCGGCTGTCTGCAACGTACGGATGATGCCGTAGAGCGCACACGAGACGAGAACGCCCGAAAGCAATCCGCTGATCGGCGCAGGCGCTTTCGAGTGCGCGTCTGGGAGCCACGCGTGGAGTGGGAAAAGACCCGCCTTCGTCCCGAAGCCGATCACCATGAGCGCGGTCGCGAGATGAACGACTCCGTTCGGGGGCGCGTGCAACCGGGACATTGCGTCCCAAGACAGCGCGAACTCCGGCGTGACGCCGGCGTGTAGGGCCGCGCTCGCGAGAAGGACGATGCCGATCAGCGCAATGCCGATCCCGACGCTGCAGAGCACGAGATATTTCCAGGCGGCTTCGAGCGCGGCGTCTTCCCCGCTGAAACCGACGAGGAACGCGGTGGCCAACGTAGTCGCCGCGATGCCGAACCAGAGCGTTCCGAAACCCTGCGCGAGCACGACCAGCAGCATCGAGCTCCAAAATGCACCGAGCAAGACGAAGTACACGGATTTGCGGGACCAGAACACGTCGCCGCCGCTCCAGCTTACCGAAAACATGTCCGTCGAGTAGACGGTCGCAAGAAAACCCAGGACCGAGACGATGACCGCGAACACCAACGAGAGCCGATCCACGCGGCCGGCCACCACGAACGGCATGAACGCCGCCATGCCGGCAAGAATGATCCGGATGACGCGGCGCGCGTCCCGGCGGCGGAACAACGCTGCAGCGAGCGCTCCGACCAACGGAAACGCGACGGCGAGGGCGATCATCCGCGCAAACTCCTGAGACGGTCGACGTCCAGCATGCCGCGTTGATGAAGCGTCCGCAGCAGGGCCAGGCCGATGAACGTCGTCACGAGAACGTCGAACGCCGCTCCCAGCTCGACCGCCTCGGGCAACTGCGGCGCAGCGAGCGCGCCTTCGAGCGTGATGCCCGCCCCGAAAACCAGCAGACCCAACAGATCCGCGAGCACGTTACGGTGCATCAGCAACATGGCGATCCCGCAGAGGATCACGAATGCGACGGTGGACTGCAACGGCAGGACCGACGCCACAGGAAGGCGCTCGACCGCGCGCGAGAGCACGATCAGGGCGATCACGGTGAGCACGCGTATGGGCAACGGCGCGCCCGCGCGCAGATCTTCGGCCTCCGGATTGCGCCGGAGGAACCAGACGATGCCGATCGGCGCGAGTACGACCTTGAGCGCCGTCGCTATCCCGAACAAGACGAGACCTCCGAGCGTCGCGGACGCGCCCGGGAACGTCACCACCGTCGTCACGACCGCGATCGCGACGTATGCAGCGAGAACCCGCTTCGCTCGCGTATCGGCAATCATGATGCCCGAGAGGACCGCGAGGATCGCGTACAGCGTCGTGCTCATACGAGCCTCGCCCCGACGCTTGCCGCCGCGAGCAGGATGCCGGTCGTGAGCAATTGCGGAATCTCGAACAGCCGCAACCGCGCGAACGCGTTCTCGACGAACGTGATGAAGACCGCGAGCACCGCCGCTCCGGCGAGCGCCGCCACTGGGCCGGGGGCGATCAGGCCAGCGGCGATCGTCAGGAAGGCGAACTGCCGCACGTATCCGGCGACGTTGAGCAAAGCGAGATGCCAGCCGGAATACTCCAGGATCTGGCCTTCGTGGATCATCGTGAGTTCGTAATGTGTCTCCTGATTGTCGATCGGGATGCGCGCGGTTTCGGCAATCGTCACGACGCCGAACGCGAACAGCGCAACAATCCCGGCGATGGAGACGTTGCCGTGCGGCACGAGGAACGATCCACCCGAGACTCGCGCGCCGAGAAGCGCCAGCAGCAAGGCCGGTTCCGCCAGCGCCGAGAGCGTCATCTCGCGACTTGCGGCCATCCCGGCGAAGGCGCTGCGCGTGTCGAGCGCAGACACCGCCACCATCCAGCGTCCCAGCGCCAGAACCAGCATCAAGGCCACGACGTCGAGGAAGGCCGGCGGCCCGGCAATGAGCGGAACGGCTGCCGCGAGCGTCAGAGCGACGCCGAGCGACACGCCCGGCGCGCATGCAACGATCCAACTGACTCCTTCGGGCAATACGGCGTCCTTGCTCCAGAGCTTTCGCAGGTCCCGGTACGGTTGCCAAACGGAAGGGCCGCGCCGTCCCTGGAGCCGAGCACGGAGCGTTTTCATCGCGCCGTGCAAGAACGGCGCGAATACGACGATCAGCAGGACTTGCACGACAGTCATCGCGCGACCACGACGATCAGAACGAGCACCGCCGCCGCGTAGGCGAGATACAGCCGCAGATGCCCGCTTTGCACGCGACGGCCCCGTCGCGACACCATCAGGATCCGTACGCTCGCCCAGCGCATGGCGTCGTCGAAAACGTAGGCCGTGCTGGTACGATAGCCGATGCGGCTAGGCAGCCATGGCGACGAGCCGATCTCGATGCGTTTCTCGTGCTCCGGAAAGAGCACAAACGCGAATATCCGTCGCAAGGGCTTGGAGAATGCCGTCGCCGTGTACTGCGTCTGCGCCGTCGGCGTCGAGCCGCACACCCAGGTCGGCGCGTACCGGGTGCGTCGCGCGCGCATCAGAAGCAACGCGACGATGCCGCCGATGACCGGAAGGACGGCAATAAGCGGGACGCTTACCAGCGTCGTCGGAACACTTAGATCCCGCCACGCGCCTGCCGGAGCGCCGACAAGCGCGGCGGCGATCCGACTCAGCGGGGACACAGCGACCAGCGGCGCGACCCCTAATGCGATGCAGCCAACGGCGAGGATGCCCGTGCCCGACGCCTGCCAGCCGAACGTTTCGCGTTGCGCGGTCAGGTGCCGCTGCCGGGGCCTGCCGAGAAACGCGAGTCCGTACACTTTCGCGAAACATGCGGCCGCGATGCCTCCCGTGAGCGCCAGGGCGAGAAGGGCCGCGCCGGCGGCCACGCGCGTGACAGGGTCGGCGATGTCCATGCCGGATGCGAGCGTGCGTAAGAGCAGCCATTCCGACGCGAAGCCGTTCAATGGCGGCAACGCCACGATCGCCAGCATGGCGACGAACACCGCCGCGGACGTCCACGGCATCGACGCGGCCAGACCTCCCAGCCGGTCCAGATCTACCGTCCCGGCGACTTTCGCGACCCTACCCGCCGCCAGGAACAAGGTGCCCTTGAATAGCGCGTGATTGACGGCATGGAATAACGACGCCGTCAGCGCCGACGCGCTCAACGCCGCGTTCGACTTCGCGAAGAGCAGCGCCGCGCCGATGCCCATGCAGATGATCCCGATGTGCTCGATGGAACTGTATGCGAGCAGCCGCTTGAAATCGGAGTCAATCGCTGCGTAAAGGATGCCGCCGACCGCGCTCACCGCTCCAACGGCGATTACGACGACCGCCCACGTCGTGCCGGCTGGCGCCGCAAGATCGAAGAAGACGAGTATGAGACCGAAGACGGCGACCTTGAGCATCGCGCCGGAAAGCATCGCCGAGCTGTTCGGAGGCGCTACGGGATGCGCGCGCGGCAACCAGAAGTGGAGCGGAAACAGCCCGGCTTTGGAGCCGAAGCCGAACAGCGCGAGCCCCAGCGCGGCATTGCGCCACGCGTCCGGCAGCTGCGGCGCGGCCTTTGCGATCGCCGCGAACGACGTGTCGCCGGCGTGCACGGCCAGGATGCCAAGAGCGCCCAGGATCCCGAGCGCGCCCGCCTGGCTGACGATCAGATACGAGAAGACCGCCCGCCGCACGGCACGCACCTCGACGTGCGCGCCGACCAGGACGACGGAGGCGAGCGCCATCAGTTCCCAGGACAACATGAACGCGGCCACGGAGCGGGCCATCAACACGGCGCCCATCGCGGCGGCGAACGCTGCTATGCCCCATCCGTAACGTCCGTCCGGAGCGTTCCAGACGGCGACGGCAATCGTGAGCATGCCGAGCAGCGCGAAGAACGGGGAGGCCAACGGAACGACGCCCCAGTCCAAAACGAACCCGGGCACGATCGAGCCCACATGGCCGAAAGAAGGCGGTGCGGTGATGGCGAGGCAGGCCAAAACGAGGCACCCGGCGCCGACGAAAGCGGTCGTCAGACCCGAAAGCGGCTTCACGCTTCCGCGCGCAGAGTTTCGAGCGCGGTTTGAACCGCCCCTAGTTGACTGTCGAAGAGACCTCGCGCGGAATCGAGGACGGTCGAGATCGCCGCATGCCGGATTTGGTACACGACGACCGCGCCGCGGCGCTCTGCATGTACGAGGTCACGCGCCCGCAGGATCGCGAGGTGCTGCGAGAGGGTCGCCTGCTCGATGCCGAGTTTCAGCCGGAGATCCCGCACGCTCACGGGCCCGGCCCGGAGCGCCTCAAGGATCCGAATCCGCAACGGACTCGCCAGGACGCGGAAGAATGCGGCCTTGCTCTGGTACATATCGTTATATTAGGATATTGCTATAATCTAACCATGCAGGATAAGTCGTAAGGCTCCGGGATCCTCCCTCCGTGCCGTCCCGAAGTTCACCTGGACCGTTCTCTTCGCCGCGCTTCGGCTGACGCTCGGGACGGAGTTTACCGAGCGGCTGAAGGCCGGAGCCACGCCCGAAGTCCTCGTGACGTGGACCTGCGGCTGCCGGGCGTACAGCCGCACGGAATCCGACCTGCTGCTCGAACCGTGCGATCGAGATCGCCCGCTTTTTCGCCAATCGCCTGGTTGACCCGGAGATGTTCTCTCGTTGGCAACGCTCGTGAGAGATTGAACCCCTGCGCTCGTGAAAACTGAACCCCTCCAAGCAAAGGAGGGGCGACCTCTCGAATGGCTGTTCGTAGTGAATGAACGCCAAGGAGAGGTCGGCCCAGGAGGTGGTTTCTGTGGATCAATACGAGATCATTCGGCTACGCTGTTTGCGCGA
>Ga0207416_1000343_pt1 | contig 82973 bp, 78 predicted proteins | sample PaiPotPPM11metaG_FD_184107 | JGI IMG/M metagenome (GOLD analysis project Ga0207416, IMG submission 184107) | Iron sulfur acid spring bacterial and archeal communities from Banff, Canada, to study Microbial Dark Matter (Phase II) - Paint Pots PPM... ... | reverse complement strand
TCACGCCAGTGGCAGAGCCGGGTAGCCACGTCCGGATCTAATAAACGCTGAAAGCATCTAAGCGTGAAGTAGACTCCAAGATAAGGTCTGGAACCGCAAGGTGAAGACTCCTGGTAGTCCACCAGGTCGATAGGCCGGAGGTAGAAGCGCAGCAATGCGCGCAGCTGACCGGTACTAATCAGTCGGAGAAATTATTCGCTCAGCAATCATAACCGTTGCCACGACATTTCGCTATGCAGTTTTCAGGGCGCAGGCAGCGCTTTGGAAGGTTTCCGGTGCCGATAGTGGCGGGGCAACACCCGTTCCCATTCCGAACACGGCAGTTAAGTCCGCTAACGCCGATGGTACTTGGGCCGCAAGGCCCCCGGGAGAGTAGGTAGGTGCCGGATTAATTCAAAAGCCGGTCGCGAGCATTCGCGGCCGGCTTCAGCATTGGGGGGCTCACTGTGCTTGCGTTCTCGCGATCGCTGCTTAGCGTGATGGCGACGATCCGACGGGCACCGAGAAAACCGTGAATCCCGGCCTGGTTGGGGAAATAGCGCCTGCCGGGCTTGCCGGCGTCGACTTGCCCTGATGGAGGAAGCGCGTGATCTCCTATTTTAGTCGTCTGGAAGGAGCGCGCATGGAAATTCATCCGACCTGGCATCCGTTTAGCGGCAGCGCGCATGCCGCGCGGCGGGATCTCCCGGACTCCGCCTTTGCATTCCCGCAAGAGCGCGCCGAGCCTCTCACCAACGCGGCGCATGTGCGCAGCGCGATCGCGCGGTTCGACCAGGTCGGCGGCGTGACGGATGATGAACGCGACGTTGCGTTCGCGAACATCCAAGCTGCAGCCGATTATTACGGCGTCACGTTGAAAGAGAAGGGTTGGCGCGAGATCGGCCGATAACCGCTAAGTCGATCGGAGCAGCTGGCCTTTAGTCGGAGGCTGCGAACGTCCCCATCGCGCCGCTGTCGGCATCCCCGAACGAATGGCTCAGAAATGGGTAAGCTCCCGCTTGCCGCGGCGTGAACTCCACGACCGCTCCGCCTCCGGGTGGGATCGACGCGGTCTGGATTCCGTACAAGGCGTTGCGCGGATTGCCATCCATAAGCACGCGCGAGAAGATCGTGCCGACGACGTGGAATGCGGAGAAATGGCTCGGGCCCGCATCGACGACAAACAGCCGCACCGGCCGATCAACAACGATCGCCAACGGGTTGTCCTTATAGCGAAATGCCTTGCCGTTAAATGTCACCACGTCCGCAACGCCGCTTTTCATTTTGGCGAGATCGCCAGCAAATTGATCGAGCGTGCCCGGCACGATTGCCGGATAGAATTCGCTCTGCACCAACACGTATGACGTTGCGGGCGCTCCCCAGCCGCCGGGCGGGTCAACGATGATCGCGCCGTACATGCCGTTGCTGATGTGTGCCAACACGGGCGGCGTACCGCAATGATATTCGAAAGCGCCCGGGTACGCGGCGACCCATGAGAAGCGCAGCGTCTGACCTGGCATGATCGTCTGATAAGCGACATCGGCAGGCGCCAGGGCGGCGTGAAAATCGATCGAGTGGCCGATTCGCGCTTTGTTCGTCAACGTGACGTCGATGGTGTCGCCGACGCGTGCGTGGATCACTGGACCGGGCACGGTGCCATTGAACGTCCAGGCATGGTAGTTCTCGTCGGGAGCGATGGCCACGGTTTTGTCGAGCAAAACGAGATTGACGCGAATGTGGTCGCCCGCCGGCAACGGCGGAAGGGCTTCGGGAATTCGATCCGGCGTGGGCGCGACGTAATTTGCCGGCGTGGCGGATAGCTGCGCGACGACCGGCGCCACGCGCGGGGCGGTTTGGGAAGCTTGACGACCGCATCCCGCGACGACGATCGCGGCGGCTAACGCGATGCACGTGCATTTCACGATGGAACTCCTTCCGAATGTCATAGCCCAAGTATATGGCGCTCTATCGCGACGCGGAAGCCGTCGCTGTTCCAAATGTCGTATCTCGTGCCGCCGATGGCTCGCAAGATGAGCGTCACAATGAATAATCTCTCGCAGCTTGAACGGGTCTGGCGATGAGCCGTCTGCAGGCGCAAAACGCAAATCCGGTCGCCGTCATCGCGGCCATCTGCGCGCTCGGATTCTTCACCTCGTGCGGCGGTGGATCGAGCGTCGCGTCAAGCAGCGGACTAACGGCCCGCCCAGCGCCCGCGGCGTCCGCCTCGATCGGTCCGGCGCCGCCGTTTCCGCTATCCGTGCCGTCCGGCTTCCATGTATCGATGGTCGCCACGAACGTACCGGGAGCTCGTTTCATGGCATTCGCGCCGAACGGTGATCTGCTCGTCTCTGAAACGGGCAGCGGCGATGTCGTGAAAGTCGATCCGAACGGCTCGGCCGGTCAGTCCGCGGTGACGGTTGCAAACGGCCTGCCGCGACCTCATGGCCTCGCGTTTCACGGAAACGATCTTTACATCGCGACTTGGGACGGCGTGAGCGTGCTGCGCAATTATCCGAGCGGTTCGGTTGCGACGCTGTATTCGGGATTGATCGAGAACGCCGATCACAACAATCGAGCGCTCGCCGTTTCGCCCGACGGTTCGATGATCTACGAGAGCTACGGCTCGAACAGCAACGTCGCGACGCCGCCGCCGCAATCGCCGACCGAGAACTCCATCATCAGCATGAGCTCGTCGGGCGCGGGCGTCCAGACGTATGCGTCCGGCGTGCGCAACGGCAGCGGCCTGGCGTTCGATCAATCGGGCAAGCTCTGGATGGTCGTTAACCAGCGCGACAACGTGAGCGCCGACACGAACACGAACGACAACAACCCGGCCGACGAGTTCGATCTCGTCCAGCGCGGCGCGAACTACGGCTATCCGGACTGTTATCCGAACGCGAGCGGCGTGCGCGTGCCGAATCCGGAGTTTCCGAGTTCGAACTGTTCGGGGCTGCCGAACGTCACGGTTCCGATCCTGGCGCACTGCGCTCCGCTTGGTGTCGTTTTTTACAACGCTTCGCAGTTCCCGGCGAAGTATCAAGGAGCGGCATTCGTGGCGCTGCACGGGTCCTGGAACAGCTCGGTGCCGCACGGCGATAAAGTCGTTATGATCCCGTTTTCCGGCGGCAGTCCGAACGGTCCGCCGCAAGACTTCATCGCCGGCTGGCTTTCTGGTGGGAGCTACCTAGGCCGGCCGGTCGGGGTCGCCGTCGGCCCGGATGGATCCTTGTACATCTCGGACGATCAAAACGGATACATCTATCGGGTCACGTATTCGCCATAGCGCATTCGTATGACGAGCGTCGACGACGCGACTTTTTGGGTGATGCGAGTCACATCGCAATGATGCCGGCGAGACTTATGTCACAAAAGCGGTTCGCTGTCGCTCGTATATACGGCACGCGGGGCATACGCATCGACCCCCGCGTCGGTCGGAAAGGAGCGAGTCATGATGGAAAAAATCCACATCGGAAGCGACAGCGGTACCGTGATTTTCCCGCCGTCCCAAACCGGCGGCATCAAGATCCGCTAAAACCGACCGCAGACAAGTTTTCACGCTCCTGGCCGGCCGCGATCGCCCGCGTCCGGCCTTCGTTTTTTTGTGGGCCTTGCCGTGGATCAGCGGCCGAAGCGGCCTATCAACACCGCGCTGGCAAGCACATGGCCCTTTATGCGCGACTGCAGCTCAGGTCCGGTCGTGGCGGGTCCGGCGTGCGCGACGCGCGCAAGGTTCAAAGCGTACAGCGTCAAGACATAGCGATGCGGCTTGTCGCCGACCGGCGGACACGGACCGTCGTAACCCGTCGATTTGAAATCGTTGGTGGCTTGAACGGCCCCCGAGGGCACGAGCGATTTTTTCGGATCGCCGGCGCTCGACGACAGCCCACGAGCGCTCGCTGGAATGTCGAACGCGACCCAGTGCCACCAGCCGCCGGGATGTGGAGCGTCGGGATCCCACATGGCCAGCGCGAAACTTCTCGTGCCCACCGGCGCGCCGCTCCAGTGCAGGTCAGGCGAGGCGTTGTCGCCCGTGCAGCCATAGCCGTTATACGACAGCGCGTGCGGCATGGTCGCGCCAGCGGCATACGCGTTGCTCGTCACTTTGAAAGCGGTCGCGGCGCCGGCTGGCGGCATGGGGAGCAGCAAGGCGCCAGCTGCCACCAACCCGAGTGCGATTCGCATGGCGGTGATTCTCCCATTCTTCACTAACCTGCGTACGAAATGCGCTCGGAGCCTTCGTTCGCCCACAAAGATTTTCCGGCATGAACGCCGTCGCGATCGTCGGCGCAACGGGCTTTCTCGGACGACCGCTCGTGGCCGCGCTTCTGGCACGCGGCGACGCGGTCACCGTGCTGGGTCGGCACCCGCGGCCGGCGGGCTTCCCGCCCGGGGTGCGGAGCGCACCGTACGACCCCAACTCCGAGCTGCCGCTCCCCGACGTCTTCGAGGGCGCTGACGCCGTCGTCAATCTCGCCGGGGAAACGATCGGTGGCCGCTGGTCCGAGGAGAAGAAGCGCAAGATATATCATTCGCGGGTCGGAGGAACGCGGCATCTCGTCGCGTCCCTTGCCGCATGCCGCGTAAAACCGAAATTGCTCATCAGCGCATCGGGCGCCGGCTATTACGGTTCGCGAGGTGACGACATCCTCGTCGAATCATCGCCGCCGGGAGACGACTTCCTCGCGCGCTTGTCCATCGACTGGGAGCGCGAAGCGGAGACGGCGGCCGATCTTGGGATGCGAGTCGTCCGTCTGCGGCAGGGGATCGTGCTTGGGAAAAACGGGGGCGCGTTGGCGGCGATGCTGCCGCCGTTCAAACTTGGACTGGGCGGTCCGTTCGGCTCGGGTAGTCAATGGTGGCCCTGGATACATATCGAAGACGACATCGCACTGATGCTCTTCGCACTCGATCACCCGGAGATCTCGGGACCCGTCAACGCGGTATCGCCCGGGCTCGTCCGCAACGAAGCATTCGCGAAGGCGCTCGGCGCTGCCATCCGCCGGCCGGCGTTCTTGCCGGCGCCTGCGTTTGCACTCCGCGTGGCACTAGGTGAGTTCGCCGACTCGCTGTTGGCCAGCCAGCGAGTCTTGCCGGCGAGGGCCCAAGAGGCGGGTTTCTCGTTTCAATTCGAAAACGTCGAACAGGCGTTGTTCGACGTTTTCGGACGGCGCTAGCCGATGCGGATGCCCCAGCCCTCGAACTGCCCCGTGGGGCGCGGCGGCGCGATGATGGTCGGCCCCGCGGTGTGTGCTCCTGATTGAACGGTCATGGCGAACGGTCTCCTTTCACGGAATGCTCTTGCAACGAATGCGCTGTCGTACGCGAACCTATACCTTCCGACGGCGCCGATGTTTCAAGCGCAGCCGGTTCCGGCGACGCCACGCCGACGCACGCGGATCCGCAATGCTCGCATCCGCCTTTCGCAGCGATAGGCGCCGAGGGCCACCGCAGCCTCGGCGCAAACGTTCCACTTCGATGACTGACGACGAATTCGCGGCCTACCTCGCGCAGCGCGGCCGCGGCGACGAATTGTTAGCGCGGCTCGAGCGCCTGGGATTCACGCGCGATTTCGTGGTGAGCAATGTTCTCAGTAGTCAAGGGCCGCTGACGGTCGCGCAGATCGCGATGCTCTGGCAGGGCATGCCGAACAAACACGATCGCAAAAGAACTCGCGAGCTGTTCGATGCGCTCGTCGAGGTCGGCTTGCTCGAAGCGGATCCACAGGGCGAATCCTGGCGCTTGACCCGGACCTAAAACAAAGCGCCGTCACCGGGCGGGCTTCGACCAGTCGTAGGAATTCCACAGCGGTGAGAAGGGCGTCGGATCGAAGCCTCGCAATCCGCCACGAACCGCGAAACCGTAGCGCGGCGCATACAGATAGATGTACGGCAGCCGGTCGTCCAGCAGTTCTTGGAGCCGCGCGTACGTTGCTTTGCGCTTCGCGGGGTCGAGTTCGAGGACGGCCCGCTTTTCAAGAGCATCGAGCCGCTCGTCGCACAAGCCGGAATAGTTCGATGGCGCGCCACACGCGACCAGATCGGAATCGTCCGGATCTTCGCCGCTGCGCCACGCGAAATACGCGAGATCGAACCTACCGCTCATCAGCGCGCCACCCTGCTCTGCTGGTAGGTAGAATCGCGCGAGCGTCACTCGGTCGATCGACACGTCGATCCCTCGTCGCTGGAGCATCTGCTGCACGTAGACGGCGGTACGGACCGCTGTGTCGCTTTCGGGAAACACGACGAACGTGAGCGCAAGCCGGCGGCCGTTCTTCGCGCGCATGCCGGTCCGATCGCGCGGCCAGCCGAGCCCATCGAGCAATCGATCGGCGGCGCGCGGATCGTAGCTCGGCAAACGCGCCTTCGGGTCGAACGCCCAAGCGAAGGGCGGCTGATCGCTGTCGGTGACGGGATATTGACCGCCGGTCGCGCCGTCGCTCAACCGGCGGCGGTCGATCGCCATCGCGATGGCCAGTCGTGCGGCGTGCGCCGCAAAAAACCCGCCAGGCCGGCAGTTGAGCGCGATTGCGCCGAAACCTGCGAACGGAGCGTAGATAAAGCGCACTTCCTCAGCCCCGCGGAGCGCCAGACGTTGTGCGGGTGAGAGCAGCGACCAATCGAGCTCGCCGGTTCGCAGCAGCGTCAGATCCGTGTTCGTGCTCGGCACGACTCGCACGATGAGCCGCGACGTCTTCGGCGGGCCCCGGAAATAGTCTGGGTTCGCTTCGTACACCAGCTCTTGGTCGCGTTCCCAACGGATCAGCCGATACGGACCGGTGCCGATCGGATGGCCGTTGAAGTCGAGCCGATCGAGCGGACCCTTTCCCTCGAGCAGGTGTGCGGGCACGATCGGCATGGACGCTGATCCGTACGTGAAAAGCGACGCCACCGCTGGCGCCCACGGCGTCTTGAGATGCACGATCGCGGTCCACGGGTCCGGCGTATCGATCGATGCGATACGGTCGTAGCCCCGCGTCGTCAGAACGGCGCTTTCGCGCGAGACGATCGCACGCCACGTGAATCGCACGTCGCGCGACGAAAACGGCGTGCCGTCTTGCCAGCGCACGTTTCGCCGGAGATGATACGTCAGCGTCAAGCCGTTCCGGCTCACCCCGCCGTTCGAGAGCGTGGGGACGTCGACGGCCAGCGCCGGTACCGGCCTTCCGCTTTCGTCGACATCGAGCAATTGATCGAACGCGAGATGTGCGAGCTGTCGCTCGTCGTCGCTGCGCGCGAGGATCGGGTCGAGCGAACGCGGATCTTGCGACACGTTGAAGGCGATCGTGTCGGTGCGCAGACCTCGGTTCGGCGCGGCGTGCCGAATGGGCGCGCATGCGCTCGCCGCACACGCGGCAAGCGATGCCGCGGCGAGGATTCGCCACGCAAGCGGTGAAGCGCCGCAGCTGCACATGCACAATCCGATTTCGTATCTTGCTCCGCTCGCCCTCGCTGGTCTCGCGTTTGCCTTCGCGCAGCCCGTCGCCGCGAACGGAAGCCCGACGGTGCGAATGGCGTCGCTAGGTTTCGTACGCGCGCAGCTCACCGCGACCGTCATCAGCGAAAACGGCTACCAGCATCTCGCGCTGAACCGCTTGCGCATTCTTCGCGCCGGCCGCGCCGCGTTCGACGCAAAACTTCCCGAACAAGAATCGTCTGACTATCAGCCGGCCTTCACAGGCGCCGATCTGCTCCAGGTACGCCAACTCGGTCGCGGCAACGAGCCGGCGGTCATCGTTCAAGTCTATACCGGCGGCGCCCATTGCTGCACGCGCACCGCCCTGTACTGGTACGACCCGCCGGCACGGCGCTACAGGGTCGTCGAGCGCGACTGGGGCAATGGCGGGTATGCGCTGAAGAACCTTGAGCCCTATGATGCGGTGCCCGAATTCGTGACGTCGGATCAAGCTTTTGCGTACGCGTTCGCGAGCTATGCTGGGTCCGGGCGGCCGTTGCAGGTATTGAGATTCCGGCGCGGCGCGTTCGTCGATGTGACGGGCTGCTATCCAAAGCTGATCGCCGCCGAAGCGCAAAGATTTTGGCAATCGGCTCTGCAGCAGCGCGCTGCGCCGTATGGCGAGCCGAACGGTGTGCTCGCTCCGTACGTCGCCGACCAGTACCTGCTCGGCCGCGGCCCGGCCGCGTGGCAACGTCTGGATCAGTTCCCTTCCGCCGACGCGAAGTTCCGCGCCGACTTGCGAAAACTGCTGACGGGCAGCGGCTACATCGGAGCTCCATCCCCGAACTGCGCTTAAGTGGGCGCCGGTATGCGCCGCAACTGGCTGACCGCGTCGATCATCGCGATCGGCGTCGCAAGCCTCCTGTCGGACGCGTGCTACGAACTCATCATCCCGCTGCTGCCCGCTTTCGTCGCGACGCTCGGCGGCGGCGCCCTTGCCGTCGGTCTGATCGAGGGAGTTGCAGACGCGGTGGCAGCCGGGGCGAAATTGTGGGGCGGCAGTCTCGCGGATCGCACCTCGCGCAGGCGCGCGTGGACCGCGGCTGGTTACGTCGGAGTCGGCGTTTTCATGCCTGCGATCGCATTCGCCGCATCCGTGCCGGCTGTGCTCGGGGCTCGCGCGGCGGCGTGGGTATGCCGCGGATTCCGCAGCCCGATCCGCGATACGCTTCTCGTCGACAACACCGAGCCGCACTCCGTCAACCGAGCGTTCGGATTCCAGCGCGCGCTCGACACCGTCGGGGCGGTCATCGGCCCGGCCGCCGCGATGCTGATGATCGGGGCGCACGTTCCGCTGCGAAGCGCCATCCTCTTCGGATTCATCCCCGGACTGCTGGCCGGCGCGATGTACCTGTTCGTCCGCGAGCGGGCCCGATCGCCCGCTCCCCATCGTCCGTTCCACCTTACGCTTTCGGATCTCCCGAAACCGTTCAAACGGTACCTCCTCGGAGCCGGCGTGTTCGGCATCGGGAACTTCTCAGCGACGCTGCTCGTGCTCGTCGCCATTCGTGCACTGACTCCCGTCGTCGGAGGCGGCGCCGCAGTCGTCTATGCGACGGGCATGTACCTCGCGCACAACATCATCTACGCATCGCTTGCGTACCCGGCGGGCGTCGTCAGCGAACGCCTCGGCAGCGGGCGGATGCTGACCGTCGGCTTCGGCATATTCGTCGCGACCTGCCTGGTCGTCGCGTTCGGGTCGACGTCGATCGCGGCCGTAGCCGTCGCGTTCGTCCTGGCGGCGGCATCGATCGCTATCGTGGATCCGTTGGAGGGCGCGTTTGCGACGGAGCTGCTGCCGGCCCAGCGGCGCGGGACCGGCTTCGGCGTGCTCGCCGCCGTCAACGGGGTTGGCGACCTCATCTCGAGCGCCGGCGTTGGGGCGCTCTGGCAATTCGCGAGCGCGCCGCTTGCGTTTGCGGCGGCCGCCGCTGCCTGCGTCTTGGGCGTCATTCTCGTCGTGCCGGTAGCAGCGCGCCGCCGCTGATGAGAAAGCGCTGAAATTCGGCGCCGAACGGTAGGGTTCGGCGGGAACTCGCCGCAAGCAGTGGTTCGTTCTATGCAGTGGTTCGACCGCAGGTCGATGCCAACCCGACCGAGCAGCGGTTCGACCGCAGGTCGATGCCAACCCGACCGAGTAGCGGTTCGACCGCAGGTCGATGCCAACCCGACCGAGCAGTGGTTCGACCGCAGGTCGATGCCAACCCGACCGAGCAGTGGTTCGACCGCAGGTCGATGCCAACCCGACCGAGCAGTGGTTCGACCGCAGGTCGATGACAACCCGACCGAAGGTCGGGCAATGGAAAGGTCAGACATGCAGCGTAACGCATTCCTTCGAACCACCTTCGCCTTGTTGGCTGTCGGGTCGCTCGGCATCGCCGTCGGCCGCTCCGACACGAGCGCCGCGCCGGCGCCAGCCGCTTCACCGACCGTTGTCTCGATCAAAAACTTCGCATTCGATCCCGCCACGCTCACGGTACCCGTCGGCACGACCGTCGAGTGGATCAACAAAGACAGCGTGTCGCACACCGCGACGTCGACCGGCAAGGCGCCGGCGTCGTTCGACTCCGGCAATCTCGATCAAAACCAGAAATGGTCGTTCACGTTCAAGAAAGCCGGCACGTACGCATACGTCTGCACGTACCACCCGAACATGGTGGCGAAAGTCATCGTTCAGTAGCTCCAGCGCGACAGCACCGCGCGGAGCCGCCAGACTCGGCTCGCATCTCGGATCCACCGCTCCTGTGCGCCACGCGCGTGCAGCGGGCCGTCGCGAAAAGATCGCGAGACGTCGGCCGTGATGCCGTGGACGCCGGCGATCACCCAAGCCGAGGGGAACTGGCGCTCGCCGTATTCGATCTCGATGGCTCGCGCTTGAGCCGGCGATACCATAGTGACGCGGCGTGGATCCAAGCCGGTGACCGCCACGTTGCTGACGAGCGTCAGATGACGCGATGACGTCGCGCGCGCGAATTCGTCGAGCGTCGGCGATGCGAATGCGCCGCCACCCTGGATGAATTCCGCCGGCGGAAGAGATGGATCCGACTGTGGATCGAGCCGCTGGCGTGCGTACCGGTTGAGGCCGTTTTCGTCAAGATCGAAGAGGGCGTCTGGGTCGATCCGAAAGGCGCTGAGCGGTCCTTCGTCGGCGTTCAACCTGGTGCCCGGCGTCGCTCCCCAGACGAGATAGAAACCCGACGCGAGACCGGCGAACATCAACTGTTCCCCGGCATATGAGCCGCCGGTGAGCGCGCTCGCGGGCTGCGCGGCGTCGAGGCGGGCCAAGGCGATGATCGGGCGGCCCGTCCACGGACGGGTCAGAGCGGCCCAGGCGATGCGGTGCTCGAGTCCGATGGCGCCGGCGTCTCCGTCGAGCTGCGCCTCGCGTCGCCAGCGTCGGCCGTCTCGCGACGACCATACTTGGGAAGTCGCCGCGATGACGGCCGAGCCGTCAGCGGTACGCGTCAGCGGCGAAGCGCCCCACAGCCGGCCGTCATCGGTCCGGCCGAGCACGGCGAACGGAAACGCCGGCTCGGTTTCGTGGAAGCGCAACGATGCATCGGCGATGAAGCCGTGCCCCAAATACGACGCCAGCCAAGCGCCTCCCGTCTCGTCGCCGACCGGATAGATCCGCCACTCGAGCATCGCGGCATCGAGCGCATCTTGATATGGATGCACCGCCGGGAAATCGCGTCCGCCGGACGTCAGGGCGGACAGCGCATCAAAAAGCGGCCGCACGTCGCCCGAGCCTTTGGGAAACAACATCTGTTTCGTGACGTAGCGTCCGCTTCGCCAGTACTGGAGCCTGCCGTCTTCGGAGCTCGCGAAGTAGAGCGCACCATCGCCGCCGGCGCCGAGCCCGTCTCCGACCGTGAACGCCGGATCGCTCGGCAGCTTCGGATAAGAAAAGGAAACCAGATCCCGCGTGGCCGCGACGATGCGCTCCACCCCATGCGTGAATGCGAAATACGCTACGCCGTTGCGATACGCGCCTTGATACACGAAACGGCCGAGCGGCAAAATCGGCGCGAGCGCAGATCCGTAAGGAGAGGCTGAGAAATCGGGTACGGTGCCGGCATCCGGCCCCAAGCGAGAAATCGTGAAGCCTGATTTCGGATCTCGATCGACCCACGCGACATAGTCACCGAGGATGACGCACGCACCGTTCGGAGCGGCGCCGGATGCGTGCAGATACTGCGCGCCGACCTGCGTGACGGCGTAGACGTCGTTCGCGCGGCGCACGACCGCTACTCGATAGAGCCTGCGCGGAGTTACGTCGGCGTCGCCCGCGTCAACGGTAGGGTCGAGGCGAAAAGTTCGAATCCCTGATGTGAAGGCTCGGCACGGCCGCGCGCCGACACAGAGGTTCCCGGGCACCGCGATCGATCGCGATCCGACGCCGCCTTCGACCGAGACCTTCGTTGCAGAAAGCCAGCGCGCGGACGATGCTGATCCATCGGCGGTAAGCTGCGTTAACGAGCGGCGGCCGAGGTCGAGAAGAAATGCCTGCGTCGGGTTCGCTTTTCGCCAATCGCCGCCGAGCGCCGTTCCGGGAAATGCGGCGACGAAGACGGCGCGCGTTCCGGAAGAATCGAATCTCACTGCGCCTTGTATGACGCCGTTGATCCGGCCGAGCGGCAGCGGCGTCATGTGGAGATATGTGCCGTCGCTCAGTCGGACCGTCACGAGCGGCGACACGGTGGCGTTCGCGGGCACCGGCATCGAGCTCGCGGAACCCGATCGCTCGGAGACGCTCGCGCAGGCCGTCACCATCGCGATCGCCGCCAGCACGAAAATGGTGACGCGTCTCACGCGCAACCGTTATTCATCCGCGCAAGGGCCTCCCGCGAGACCGCGCGAAGGGCTCGCTCATGACATCGCGCGTCGCCGCTTTCGCTTCGTTGCTGCTGGCGTGCGTCGCGGCGGCTGCCGCAGCGACGCCGGCCGCGTCGTTCACGCCTCCGCCCCTTTGGGCCCGCCAGCCGGCACCGGCCGGCGTCATCGGCGTGTGGGTCGATCAGGCCACGCCCGCCTTCCGTCAGAACATCGTGTTCAGCGGCGCCCGATTTTCGGGCAGCTTGTCCGATTACGCGGCCGAGCGGATCGCGCGCCTGCAATACCAGCTGGGGAATTTCCGTTACGGTGCGGATTCGGCGACCAGGACGTGCAACGGCGTGCCGGCTCGGTATTTGTCGTACGGCGGCATCGTATTCGGCAAACCGGCCATCATGGAACAGATGTTGGTGAAGAACGGCAGCTACGTGTATTCGCTGCTGTACACGCGGCTGACGACGCAGAAGTCCGAGCCCCCCGCGCGGTATGCCCTGACCACGCTGTGCCCGGCGGCGCCCGCAGCCCCGCGGTCCGCGCGCCATGCGAAACCGAAACCGTCGCCCACGCCAGTGCCCAGGCGAAGCAGAGCTCCCGAGACGCCGACGCCGTTCGTGCCCGCGTCGGCCAAACCGATCGCGACCACGATCCCGGCTACCGGCCCCGTCGCGACCGCCGCGCCGATCGTTCCGCCGAAGTGAAATATCTCGCGGTGATCGCCGTCGCGTTGGCGCTGATCGTCGTTGCGGCGCCGGTGCGCGCGTACGACAATCCGTACGCCCGCATCCCCACCGTCGGGGAATCCGTCCGTCTCGACGGGTCGGTGGGAAGCGCTCCGAAAGCTTGGGCATTTTTCCAGCAGCCGCTGCTCGAGCAGTTCCTGCGCTTGACGATCGACGCGGCGGCGGCCAACAAATCGTATCAGCAAGTCCAAAACGCGTTCGGCGATCTCGCGAAGCATGTGGTGTCGGTCGAAAACGGCACGCGCGCGTCGGTCGAGGGCATCGTGCCGTTCGACTACGACGGTCGCGCGGACGTCGAGGCGCGCGTCATGGTGCAAGGCGGACAGCTGAACGGCAAGGAGTTGTGGACGACGCTCGGCGAGCTCACCGACAGCGCCGGCCAAACTTTCGTCCGCAAATAGTCGGCTGGCCAACTTCGCCGATTTCCTGAACGAGCGGCCCAACCTCCAGCGCCGTCTCTTTTTTTTGGCCAAGCGATTCGTCGCCGGCGAAAGCATCGACGACGCAGTCGCCGCGGTGCGGCGGGTCAACCTACGAGGCATGAGCGCGACGCTGGACTATCTCGGTGAAGACGTCCTCGCCGAGCGCGATGCGGCGCACACCACCAGGGTCTATTGCGACCTCATCGACCGGATCGCCTCACGAGATGCGAACGTTTCGGTGAAACTGAGCGCGATCGGTCAAGCGATCTCGGAAGATCTGGCGGCCGCCAACCTCGAGCGGATCATGGCAAAGGCAGCGACGACCGGCATGTTCGTCCGGCTCGATATGGAGGGTTCGGCGACCGTCGATTCAACGTATCGGATCCTCGATCGCGCGCGTGCCTCGTACGAGCACGTCGGCCCCGTGATTCAGGCCTATCTCCGCCGGGCCGGCGCCGACGTGCGGCGCTGCATCGATCGACGCATTCGCGTGCGCCTGTGCAAGGGCGCGTACAAGGAACCATCCGAAGTCGCCATCCAAGACATGCGGCTCATTCGCAGCAACTATATGTCGCTGGCGCAGGCGCTGCTCTCCGAGGGCGCATATTCCGGCATCGCGACGCACGACCGGCGGCTGATCGCCGCCACGCAAGCCTTCGCAGCGCGCGAGAAGCTCGGCCCCGACCGTTTTGAGTTCCAGATGCTATTCGGCATCCGGCCGCAGGCGCAAGCGCGGATCGTGGCCGACGGCTATCGCCTGCGCATCTACATCCCGTTCGGCACGCACTGGGCTGGCTATTTCTACCGCAGGATCGCCGAGCGCAAGGAAAACGCTCTCTTCGTCGTAAGTAGTTTGTTCAGCCGTTGAACGCTGGCACGCCATGACGAATCTCGGTTTCCATTTCGGTTCGGTTTACGTCCGCGACGCTTCGCTCGAAAGCGTGCGGCGCGCCTTGGATGAGCTCATGGGCGAAAGCGCTCACGTCCGCACCGAAGAGCGCGGCCTCGATCCCACCCCCGATGATCTCACCTCGGCCAAGCGCATACGAAGCTTCGCGCTGTTGCCGCCCGAAGACGGCTGGGTCGCGGTGTTGGAGGACGGGCATCCTCCCGATGACGGCGGCGTGGCCGAAGGTCTGTCGGATCTGCTCGGCGGCGAAACCCTGCATCTGACCTACAGCGACAGCGACGGGTACTGGGAGTTCGTTCGCTACCTCGAGGGTCAGCCGCTGGAGTCGGGCGGCGCCGACGATACGGATTACGACGTGAGCGCGCTCGACTTCGTGAAGGCTCAATCCATTCCGCATTTCGGCGTCTATTATGAAGAGGTCGCGGCCGCTGCGGGTGAGGCCGCGCCTGCCCTGGCCGGCGCGCTCGCCGTCGTGGGCAACATGCGGCCGCGGTTGCCGATCGGCACGGAAATCGTGACCTTTAAGGCACCGCCCCGTGCGGTTCCCGCGGAATAGCAAGGGTCGGCGCAAATCGCCGGCCGAACCACGCGCATTATGGAAAAGACAGAACGCAACGAAACGCGCGTCGAGCGTGATTCGATGGGTGAAATGGCAGTGCCGGCGCACGCTCTCCACGGAGCGAGCACGCAGCGCGCCGTGCTCAACTTTCCGATAAGCTCGTTACGCTTTCCAAGGCGTTTCATCAAGGCGCTCGGCCAAGTGAAGCTGGCGGCCGCGCAAACGAATGCGGAGCTCGGACTGATCGAGCCCGACGCCGCGAGGGCGATCGAAGCCGCTGCTCGCGAAGTCATCGATGGCAAGCACGATGAGCACTTCGTGGTCGACATCTTCCAAACGGGCTCCGGCACGTCGACGAACATGAACGCCAACGAGGTCATCGCGCACGTGGCGTCGGCGCGCGCCGAATCCTCCGCTGGTCCGGGCGCCGCGAAGAAGATTCATCCCAACGATCACGTCAATTTCGGCCAGTCCAGCAACGACGTGATACCGACCGCGCTCTACGTGGCGGCGGCCAGTGCCATCAAAGAAGATCTGCTGCCCGCGCTCGAGTTGTTGAAGAACTCGCTCGAAACAAAAACCAAAGAATTCTGGCCGATCGTGAAGACTGGACGTACGCACCTTCAAGACGCGACGCCGATCCGGCTCGGCCAAGAATTTCTCGGTTACGCCGGGCAGATCGAGCGAGGCATTGCGCGCGCGCGGAGTGCGCAAGCAGAACTGAGCGAAGTTGCTCTCGGCGGCACGGCCGTCGGCACGGGCATCAACACGCATCCCGAATTCGCCAAACGCTCGACGGCTCGGCTTTCGCAGATGACGGGCTTGGAGGTCCGCGAGACCACGAACCATTTCCAGGCGCAATCGTCGCTCGACAACGGCGTTGCGGCGAGCGGCGCGCTCAAAACACTCGCGGTGTCGCTCTCGAAGATCGCCAACGATGTCCGCTGGCTTGCATCCGGCCCGCGCGCCGGGCTCGGCGAATTAGAGCTGCCGGCCGTGCAGCCGGGCTCGTCCATCATGCCCGGCAAAGTGAATCCGGTCATCATCGAATCCGTCCTGATGGCCTGCACGCAGGTGATCGGCAACGATACGGCCATCACTGCGGGCGGCCTGAACGGCAATTTCGAGATCAACTTGAGCATGCCGCTGGTCGCGTACGACCTGCTGCAGTCGATCGATCTGCTGGCGAACGCGTCGAAGAATTTCGCCCGGCAATGCGTCGACGGCATCAAGGCGACCGACAAGGGTCCGGCCATGGTGGAGCGCGGTCTCGCGGTCGGAACGTCGCTCGCGCCGATCATCGGCTACGACGCCGCGGCGGCCATCGTCAAAGAGGCTGCGGCTACCGGCAAGACGATTCGCGAGGTTGCGCGCGAGCGGACCAAGCTGACGGAAGCCGAGCTCGAAAAGATCCTCGATCCGGCGCTCATGACGGAGCCGAGCGCGGACCGGGTCGGCGCCGGCGGCGGCTAATCGCGCGACCGCACTGTAGGGGTCGTGCGAGCTGGACCCTTCGGACCGCAGGTCGATGATGAGCCGGCCATGCAGTGGTTCGGACCGTGCAGTGGTTCGACCGAAGGTCGATGATTTGGCGAGCGAAGCTCGCCCGTGCAGTGATTCGACCGCAGGTCGATGATGAGCCGACCGAAGGTCGGGCCAGAAGGTCGTCAAATTTCGCCTTTCGAACGACCCCGCAAAGGAGGGACATCACGTGCGAAACTGGACTTTCGTCCGAGTCGCCCTCGTAGCATTGCTTCTCGTCGTTTGCCAGGTAACGAGGACACTGGCGGGAACGACGGGCGGCATCTCAGGGTACGCCCTGGACGCAAACGGCAACCCGGTCGCGGGCGTTTCGGTGACGGCGAACTCGCCGTCGCAGACCGTGACCCGTACGACCGACGCGAAGGGTTTCTATTCCATCCTCGACCTCTCGCCGGATACCTACGTCGTCACCGCGACGAAAGACGGCTACGACACCGCGACCGTGAGGGGCATCACGGTCCAAGCCGACCAGAACACGACGGTCGCGATCGCGTTGAAGAAGACGATCAAGGAGCTCGGCCGTATCGTGACCACGGCGCAGGCGAGCGTCGTCAACAAATCGGTCACCGGCGATCTCTATTCGGTGAACGCGGCTGCGATCAGCAACTACCAGGGAGCGGTCGGCGGCAGCGAATCGCTCTACAGCCAAAACGCCATTGTCGGATCGATGCCGGGCGTGGTGCACCAGATCGGCATCGGCGGCGGTTATCAGCAGGGCCAGGGCACGATCAGTTTGCGCGGCGGCGCTTTCGATCAAGTCGGGTTCGAGTTGGAAGGCGTGCCGCTCAACCGCGGCTTCGACTTCTACAACGGCACGCCGTTCGTCAACAATGGCTTGGCGAGCCTCGAAGTGTATACCGGCGGCGCCCCCGCCGATTCGGGCCGCGCGATGTCCGGTTACATCAACGAGGTCATTCAACGTGGCTCGTATCCCGGATTTTCTCACCTGAACTTCACCTTCGGCTCGCCGTCCTTCGACAACACGCTGCAGTACGACGTCAGCGCCGGCACGCCGGACCGCAAGTTCACCGCCTTCGTGTCGACGCTCGCCATGTACGCGACCTTCAACTACGGCGACCGGAGCAACGGTGACAACTACGGCTTCACGATTCCCGCTAACGATCCGGGCTGCCCGGATTTCAACTTCATCCAGACGACGGGCTTCGGCGGTGGCACGCCGCTGAATTGCGCCGTACCCAACAAAGTCAACGCCCCGATCTCCATCGGCGCCTGGCTGCCGCAGGGCAGTCCGATCAATCCTTCGGCCAAAGTATGGGATACGATCGCGAATCTCCACTATGCGATCGATCACCACGGATTGTCGGATGACCTGCAATTCTTATACAACGTGGGCGCCACGAACAATCCATACGCCTATTCGGGCGCGAGCATCGATCCCGCCATCGTCTTGACGGGAGAGGTGCCGACATTTTTGAGTCCGTCAAATCAGCTGATTTGGCCGTATGGCCGGCTTTACACCGGTTCAGCCGGTACGCCGTACGACGCGACGAAGCTGGCGACGCTCTTCTGGCCTGACTCGAACAACTCGAACGGCCCGCTGCCGGCGAACTACGTGGACAATCAATGGACGCAGCACAGCATTGAAAAGCTCGCCTACACGCGGGCTTTGAACGACCATTCATTCTTGCGGGTGTTCGGCTATGCGTTGTACTCGGCATGGTTGCTTGACCAAGCCAGCAACGGCATTCTCGGCGGCGAGTTCTACCAGCTGCACGACAATGCGACCGGCGTGACGGTCAACTATCAGAACCAGCTCAACGCGCAGAACTTGTTGCGCCTCGACGCGGACTACTCCAAGGACCTCACCCTGCGCTACAACTACGTGCCGTGGTTGCCGTTCAATCAAATGGGTCACCCCGGGCAGAACTTCGCGAACTTCGGCGCGCAAGGCATGATATCGGCGAACCCACCGAACGAATTCGTGTGGGCGTACTGCAACGGCACGGTGCTCGGCGTACCGTTCGACAACATTCCGTGCCAGCCGAATCCACCGCCGTTCGTGACGGAAAACACCGAGCACATCAGTGTGCCGTACGCCTACTGGTCGTCGGCTACCCCGTCGAGTTCCGATTTCGTCATCGCTGACCAGTTCAAACCGACCGACAAGCTGCTCTTCGACCTTGGCGTGCGCTTCGACAACTTCCGATTCGCGCTAATGCCGCTCCAGATCACGGGTCCGAACGGGCTGGCGGAGCAATCGCAAAGCCAAGACGGTCAATGCCTGTTCGGCTACGCGTATACCGCGGCAGAGCCGTGCTTCAACTGGCTGGCCACCGCGGCGGCAGCTTGGAAAAACCCGGCGATCGCCGCAGGTAAGGCGAACTGGCAGGACGTCACCGGAAGCCTGAATTTCAACGAGTTCAGCCCGCGCTTGGGCGTCACGTTCACGCCGAATGTGAGCGACGTTTTCCGGTTCTCCGTTGGCCGATTCGTGCAGCCGCCCGATTCGGCGTTTGAAGAATACCGCGGCGCGCCGCAGTTCGGACCGTATGCGACGGTGGCGGTGCTGAACCGGTCGTACAACGCCCAAGGCATCGCGCCAAGTTTCTTGGGCGTGCACAACGTGCAACCCGAGGATAGTACGAACTTCGATATTTCCTGGGAGCACAATTTGGGCAGCGGCTGGTCGTTCAAGGCCACGCCGTACTACCGCACGACGCGCGGCCAGATCCTCAACCTGCCGGTGACGATCAGCTCGCCGACGTTCGTGACCGGCTACAACTTCGGCGACGCACGAATCTCGGGAATCGAGCTGCTGCTGAGCAAGGATCGGCTCAATCCGGACCTCGGCTGGAATTTCACGGTGGCCGCCACGAATACGAACTCAAAGGTCCGCTTCACGAAGGTCAACGGCGTGTCGTACATCGACGTCGTGAACAACGCAATCACCGCCTACAACGCTGCGAACGGCACGAGTTTCGCGCTCGAGGATCCGAACGGCTACTATTCGCCGGGTTTCTCGCTCGCGCCGACGCTGTCGACCCCCTCGTGGGACGTGCGCTGGGTGTTGAACCTTAACGCGGACTATCGCTGGATGGGTTGGGACTTCGTGCCGACGCTCAACTACCAGTCAGGCAATCCGTACGGCGATCCGTTCGAGTACCCGGATCCAAGCGGCAACACGACCTTCGGTCCGGATCCATACACCAAGCAGTTCGACGCGCTGGGCTCGCTCAAGGGACCGTCGTTTTGGACCGGCAACCTGGCGATCTCCAGAGACCTCTCATCGAATACCAAGATCACCGCATTGTTCACCGGGATCTACAATAGCGTGCACAACCAGGGGTACCCGTGGGAATATCCGACGAGCCGGCACGTGATCGCGTACTCGGGCAATTCGTTCTACAGCCCGTACGTCGGGCCGGTCGGCGCGGTGAGTCCCGCCTACATCGGCGACGATTACTATGGCTACGCGCCGAACTCACTGCTGCCTACGCCGGAGTTCACGGTCACGATATCGCAAAAGCTCTGGTGACCGGCCGGGGTTGCAGTGGTTCGACCGCAGATCGATGATAAACCGGCCGCACGTCGGCCGTAGGTAACGCGTGGCGGCGAGCGAAGCTCGCCGCCATCATGTCAATCAAATCAGTCGGCCTGATCGGCGTCGGGACGATGGGCGAACCGATGGGCGCCGCCCTGCTGCGCGCCGGCTTCGAGCTGCACGTCTGCGCTCACCGCAGCCGGGAGCGCGTCGAACGCCTGCTCGGCAAAGGTGCGAGAGAGGAGAAGAACCCCGGCGCTGTCGCCGCGGCGAGCGACGCGGTCATCACCATGCTCCCGGATGCGCCGCAAGTCGAGGAGGCACTCTTTGGCGAGCATGGGGCGCGCGGCGGTTTGAAGGCGGGAACGCTCGTCATCGACATGTCGACCATCTCGCCAATCGCTTCACGTGCGTTTCACGAACGTCTCGGCCGAATCGGAGTCCCGATGCTTGACGCGCCGGTCTCGGGCGGACCGGTCCGCGCGGAAAAAGGCGAGCTCACCCTCATGGTGGGCGGCGATGAGAAGGCGTTCCGCCTCGGCGAGCCGGTTCTACGGGCGCTGGGAACGCCGACGCACGTCGGTCCGGCCGGAATGGGCGAGACGGTGAAGCTCGTCAACCAGATCATCATCGGCTTGGTGATGATCGCAAATGCCGAGGCGCTGGTCTTCGCCAAGAAATCCGGCGCCGACATCGGCGTCGTCTGCGGCGTCATCGCGAGCGCCACCGGATCGAACTATCTATTGGAAAAATGGCTGCCGCAGACGTGGTTGGCGGGGAGCCATGCCGGAGGCTTTGCTCTCGACCTGCTTCGAAAAGACCTCAACGCCGCGCTCGACGCCGCCGCGAGGATGGGCATGTCAATGCCGGCCACCGCGCTTGCCAATCAGCTGTATGCCGCAGCGGCGCGCGAACACGGCCGACATGACTATAGCGCGGTAGCGACTCTTTTCGAAAATGCAGCAGGCGTGACCGTCGCAGAGCCGACCGCCCGACCCAGATAGCGCGGCAAAAACATGCGGCTAGCCGTACTCGTCGCTCCCAAGAGGATCGAGATCCGCGACGTCGACCCGGGCGAGTTGCGACGCGGGGAGATCCGCGTCAAGATCCGCGCCGCACTGACCTGCGGAACGGACCTCAAGACCTATCGTCGCGGTCACCCCAAACTTGGCTTCGGACCGTTCGGGCACGAAGCGTCGGGCGACGTCATCGCGACGGCGGACGGGGTCGCGAAGTTCAAAACCGGCGATGCCGTGATGTGGGTGCAGACCGCTCCGTGCGGTGCCTGCGCCGCGTGCCGAAGCGGCCGCGAGAACCTCTGCGAGCGCCTAACGGACGACATGGCGCTGGGCGCGTATGCGGACGAGCTCGTCCTGGCGAAGAAAATCGTCGAGCGAAACGTTTTTCTCAAGCCGGTGAACTTGACGTACATCGAGGCCGCGTTTCTGGAACCGCTGGCGTGCGTCGTGCACGGCTGGAACGTCCTGCGCCGGCTTGGCCCGCCGCGCGACGTCGCAATCGTCGGCGCAGGAACCATCGGCATGCTGCACCTTCAATACGCGGCGCGCGCGGGCATCCCGGCGACGGTCATCGCGCGTCGCGGCGAGCGCCGCGAATTGAGCAGCCGGCTTGGAGCGGTCGAGTTTGTGGTAGGTCCGGTAAATGCCGGTGCTGCGGCCGCCTTCGGTGGTCCGACCACATCAAAATTCGACGCCGTCATCGAGTGCGCCGGCAGCCTTGAAAGTTGGGCGCTGGCCGTATCGCTCGCCCGGCCGGGCGGCCGCGTTCTGCTGTTCGGCGGTCTCCCAAGCGGTTCGCAGCCCGTCGTCGACGCGACGCGCCTTCATTACGAAGAACTCGCGCTGCTCGGCGCATTCCATTTCAATCCGGACGACGTCGTCGAAGCGCGCGATCTCTTAAGCTCGGGCTCGCTCGATCTGAAGTCCTTGATCACAGGCATCGAACCGCTCGCCGCTCTGCCGCAGGTGTTCGAACGACTCGACGCCAGGCAGGGGCACAAATACGCGCTCGTGCCGGATTCGTCGATGCCGAAGTGGGTGTAGTCGGGCGCGAGTCCGAACTCCCACGTCTTCATGCTGCCAAAAACGACGCGAGCCGCGATGTATCGCGGCGGCGGTTGCGTCTCGATCGAAGACGTCACGCTGCCCGAGCTGCAGCCCGGCGAGTTGCTCGTGCGCGTCACCGCCTGCGGCATCTGCCCCGGCGAGACGCTGCGCTGGTACGTTGACGCCAAAGCGCCATTCGGGTTGGGCCACGAGCCGGTCGGCGTAATCGAGGCGTGCGGCCCCGGCGCGGCTCCCGCGCGGCCATGGGAAAAGCCGTTCTCCGCAGGCGAGCGGGTCTTCGTGCATCACCACGCACCGTGCATGCGCTGCCGGCGCTGTCGCCGCGGCGACTACGTCCAGTGCCGCACGTGGCGAGCGACCAGACTCGTTCCCGGCGGCATGTCGGAGTATGCGGTCGTACCGTCCGAAAACGTCCACGCAGACGTGCTGCGGTTGCCGGATTCGATGAGCGACGAGACGGCCACGCTCATCGAACCGCTTGCCACCGTCGTGAAATCACTGCGTCGCGGCGGAATGCGATCGGGCGACGTCGTCCTTGTCATCGGGCTGGGCGTCATGGGCCTGCTGCACGTCGCGCTCGCGCATCACCGGAACGCGGGGCTCGTCATCGCGGCGGACCGCGTCGGATCGCGCCTCGAGCGCGCGCGCGAGCTTGGCGCGCGTCGAACGATCGACGTATCGGCGGCGCCGATCTCCGACCTGGTTCGCGAGGCGACCGATGGCGAGGGCGCCGACGTCGTCGTCGTCGGTCCGGGATCCAAGGAAGCGCTCGATGCGGCGGCCAGCGCGGTCGGGCCGGGCGGCACGATCGTCGTGTTCACGCCGCTCGCGCCCGGCGAGACTTGGCCGCTGCCCGTCAACCAGTTCTATTTCAAAGACGTCGGCGTGGTGACCAGTTACTCGGCTGGTCCGCCCGACACGCGCGAAGCCCTGGAGCTGCTTGCGGGCGGATTGAACGTCGCGCCGCTTTTCACCCATCGCTTCGGCCTCGATGACGTGGCGGAGGCGTACGCTTTGGTGGAGACCGCCCAGGACGCATTGAAGGTCGTCGTGACGCCAAACCGATGAAGAACGAATTCAACTCCGAGAACTTTTCCTGGGAGGGGATTGACCCTTCCGGCTATCAGGCCGGCCGCGTGGAGACGGATGGAGAAGGTTATCGCGGCGTCACGCGTCACGTCATCATGGGCGAACGCGGCGAACCCGCGGCTTTCCACGTCCGCTACTACCAAGTCGCACCCGGCGGTTACACGCGTCTCGAAAAGCACCGGCACATCCATTCGGTGACCGTCGTCCGCGGCCGAGGCTGCGCGGTAGTGGGCGACCGCGCCTATTCCGTGCGCCCATTCGACAACGTCTACGTCTCGCCGATGACCTTCCACCAGTTCGTCAACGACGGGGACGAGCCGTTCGGATTTTTCTGCGTCGTCGACGCGCAGCGCGATCGCCCCGAACGGGCGGCGCCTGCGGATGTCGCGAAGCTGGAGTCGAATCCCGCGCTCGCCGGAAAAGTGCGCGTCTGAGATAAATGCAGCGAAACCGGCTTACGCCGGTCCTACCGCATTCATGCGTCGCGCCCGCCTGGATACGCGCCGCACGGCGCGGCCCGATACGGACACGTCCAGCACCATTCGCCCGCCTTCGGCGTGTCGTCCCCGGCCCGTATTCCTGCGGCGGCTTTCGCGACGCGCGCTCGCACGATCTCTTCATCGATCGGGTCGACCGATTCGAGTGAGGCAGTCCTGTCGCCGACTCGAACGATGACGGCGGCCGTGGTCGCGATGCCGTAAGCGCGGCGCGCCGCGTCGCGATACAAAGCGAGCTGCAGCGCGTAATCGTTCGGCGGCCGCCCTGTGCCCGTTTTGTAGTCGACGATTGCGGCACGCCCTTGGGGGTCGATGGCGATCAGATCGATGAACCCCGTGACGACGTCGCCGCTACCGCCGCCGAACTCGATCGCGAAGGGTGCCTCGACATGAAGCGGCGTCCAACCGGACAACAAATTCGTGACCGATGCCACCGACGTTTCGGCTCGCGCGAGCGCCCGCTCATCCAGCCCTATCTGCAGATCGCGCGCTGCGGCGCGCACCTGCTCGAGCGCAGCTCGCATGCTCGCATTGGCTCGCCGATCGATCGCCCACAGCTCGAGCGCACGGTGCACGAGCCGGCCGAAGTCTCCGGCAGACGCAAGAGAGTCGCGCGAAAGTTCGTCGGCGGCTGAGTCCATTGCCGGTCCGTCCGACACCGATTTCGAGCACTGCGGAAGCCTCAGCGCAACCGCATACCGGCTGCGGCGCGGGCACTGCTCGAAGTACTGGATCGCGGAGAACGAAAGCGTCGTCCGATGGATCGGCGCCGCAAAGCTCGGCATCAATGCCGGGATGGCGCCAGAAAGGTCCGAGGCGGGGCCGTCTTGCGCGCTCACCGTCCGTCCGTTGACCGGCGCCGCGATCCGCTCGACCGAAGGACGAGGTTCGTCCGTCGCCCAGCCGCGCTGGGCGGCGAATTCGTTCAAGAACCTCAAGAAGCGGTGCGCTGAGCCATGCCGGAGGATGCCGGTGACGAACAGCTCGTCTCTCGCGCGCGTCAGTGCGACGTAGAAAAGACGCAGCTCTTCCAAGTCCCGCGCGGGATCGGCGCGCCGGTCTTCGGCGCGCGTCACGACGCCGTCCGCATCCGCCCGGAGACGGACCGCGACCGAATGAAACGGCTCGCTCCCGTCTGCGGCTTCCCGGCAGATGAGCGCGCCGGTCGCGGTGTCGATCCCAAGCGCTGCGCTTTTGTTGTTGTCCGGCCACACCCCGGTGATGAAGACGATCGGCCACTCCAGTCCCTTTGCGGCGTGTACCGTCATGATGGAGACGGCGTTCGCGTCGCCGACGCCCGCTTCGCGCTCGTCGATTTCGACGAGCTCCAAGTCGTGCAACAGGAGGACGAAATCGGCCGCTTGCAGTGCGGGCACCGTCTTGCAGAATTCGCGGATCACGGCGGCCAGCTTGCGAAGGTTCGCGAGAGCCTGCGGCGCGTGGGGATCGTCGCTCAGCTCCCACGACGCACGCAAGCCCGTCCGATCCATAACCGCATCGAATGAGACGGCGAGCGGCATCGCGGCGAATGGTTCGATGAGGTCCAGCGTTCTTCGCAGCCGTTCGACGCGTGCCCGGTCGTCGCCGTCGAGCGCCGCGGGCAGATCGTCGGCGACGAGGCGGTGCACGAAAACGGAACGATCTCGATCGCTGCCGGCTGCGATGAGGGCCAGCGCCGCATCGGAAATGCCGATTCCCGGGCTGGCCGCGGCGCGCGCCAGCGCCTGACCGTCGAACGGATCGGCGAGCAGCTTCAGCCACGCGACGGCATCGAGCACTTCCGGCGCGTCGTAAAAACCGACGCCGCCAACCAGCTGAAACGGAACGCGCTCCTCGAGCAGCGCGCCGGTGAGCGGCTGCACCTTCGTCTTGTTGCGCGACAGGATCGCGATGTCGCGCGGCGCGCGGCCCGAGGAGATCAGCGCCGCCACCTGCGCCGCCACGTACGCGGCCTCGCGTTCGCGGGATTCATCGGCGTAGAGCGTCTCGCCGGTCTGCGCCCAGGTGCTCGCCACGTGGATCACTTGAGCGCCGGCCTCGCCGCGATGCGCGACGAGCTTGCGATCGGGGGCGTGCGGTCCGATGGCGGCGCCCGCAAGGTCAAGGATCTCCTGCACGGATCGGCGATTCAACGTCAGGGCGTACTCCGAGCAGCCCGCGGTGGATTTGAATGACTCGAGATTCTCGGGTTTGGCACCGCGAAAGCCGTAGATGCTCTGGCGGACATCGCCGAGGGCCGCGACGCCCCGAAGTCCTGGGAACAACGCGGTCAAGAACCGATGCTGTCCGGCGTCGGTGTCCTGATACTCGTCGACGATGCAATGCACGTAGCGCGCCCTGAGAATCCGACCGAGGGCCGGATGACTGCGGAGCGCGCGCTCGGCGCGGTCGAGCAGGTCCGCGTAGGTCAGCACGGCCGCCGCATCAAGGACGCTTTGGTAGCGGTCGAAAAGTTCAGCCGCCGCCGAGGCCCGCGCCTTTTCATCGGCGATTTCCGCTGCCAACCGCGCATCGGTCACCGATGCCACGAGTCGGTAGTCGGCACCCCGGTACGGCTTCCGGTAGGGTTCGCGAATTTCGCGATAGGCGATGCCCGCGAACGCGTCGGCGGCGCGAATCGCGCGTGCGCGAAATGCGTCGGGCGCGGTGCCCTCGGATTTCAAGTCGCTGCAGATCGTGAAGAGCGCGTCGCAGATCTCCAGCCGCCGAAACGGCCGCAACGGAAACGCTTGGGCGCCGGACGCCGGGTCTTCGATCCATGCCTCGAATGTGCGCCGGAAGAAAAGCTTGGCCTCGGGCTCGTCGACCACCGCGGCGTCCGGCGACATGCCGATCTCGTAACAGAATTCGAGCAGCAGTTCCCAGGCGAACGAATGGAACGTGGAGCAATGCGGCAGCTTCGAGGTCGGTCCGAGACTCTGGCGCACGCGCCGGCGCAGCTCCGCCGCAGCCTTTCTGGCGAAGGTGAGCAGCAAGATCTGCTCTGGCGCGCAGCGGCCGGTGGACACGAGGTGCAGCACGCGCTGCACGATGACCTCCGTCTTGCCGGTGCCCGCGCCGGCATCGACGATCGCCGGCACGTCGAGCGGGTGATCCTCGATGATGCGGCGCTGTTCGGCGGTGGCAGAAAATCCGACGGCGGTGCTCATGTGGTGCTCATCGATGAGAATGCGACCATTCCCGCACCGGGGCAGACGCGCGTGTACCCGCAAAAACGGCAGGTCAACGGATCTCGCGCCGTGTCGAAGGCAGTGATTCCACCGGAGCGGCATTCGACCGCGATGCCGGCTGCGATCGCTTCGATGACCCGGTGCGCGTCCGCCGGCGTAACGAGCGTCTCGGCGCCGAACCGCACCCGCTCGGCGTCGTTTTGGGCGATCGCCATCGAATCCACGTACGTCGATCGGCCGTCCGCGCCGCGCAGGAAGATATAATCCGCCCGCTTCACCGGCTCGCCGAACAGCGCTTCGACGCCGGGCGCGTACAAGAGCGTCTGTATCGCCAGCCTATGCGGAGCGTCGCCGTACAGCCGTTCCCCTTTATCGAGTTTTTCCAGCGCCTTCGCAAGCTTCGCCGCCGCGTCGGGTTTCTGAAATTTCCCGGACTTGTAATCTCGGATGGCGAGTGCACCGATGGAAAGCCGATCGATGCGATCGACCGTCCCCCCGATCCGCAAACCGTCAACGGCGAATTCGACGGACTTTTCGCATTCGAGGACGACGAACGGATGCGCCGCCGATTCGAGTTGGAGATATTCGACGTAGCCTTCCAGCTGCCGGCCGAGCGCCGCTTGCTGGTAGCGCATGAGCGCGGATTCGGAAGGAATGCCGAGTGAGCGCCCCAGAGCGTCCAACTCCTCGTGCACGAGAGCGCGCAGCCGTTCGATATAGGCCGCCTTGAGCGACCCGTCGAACGGCTGCGAAAAATCGCGCGCTTCTTCGTGAAAGCGGCGCAACGCGGCATGAACGACCTCACCGTAGGAGGCGGCGTCTTTATCGCTGTCCTCGGGAACGCGCAAGACGTCCTGATAGAAAAACCGTCGCGGGCATGCGACGTACCGATCGATCGCCGATGGAGAAAGCTTTTCGATCGGAAGGACGATGTGCCGGCGCTCGGCGGGATCGATCGGCCCGATCGCCCGGGCGCCGACGATCGCCTTCAGCACCGGGCGCTCGTTCAAGAATTCGCGCACGCCGGGATGCTCGATGCCGTCCGGCTGCCGGACCATGGCGTGGACGACCCGCCGGAACGGCCGTTCCCTTGTGCTTCGCGCTTTGGCAGCGCCGTCGGACGGTGCGCCGATGAAGTCCGCAAACGGCGAGAGCTGCTGTTCGACTCCCTCGTCATCCAGCAGCGGCGCGGTGGCGAGCACTTTCGTTTTCGCTCGGGTGAGCGCGACATACCAGAGCGACGATTCCTCGCGCAGCGCCTCATCCGGATCGACGAAGAGGGGGACGCCTGCCTCGTCCAACTGGGCAATCGAACGCGACGTGAGCATCGGGTAGCGTCGGGCAGCCGCGGGCAGGACGCCGTCGAGCAGTTGCGGGATCGCGACGAATGAGAACTCGAGCCCCTTGGCCGCGTGGATGGTCATGACGCGCACGCCGTCGACGTCGTTAGCCGGCGGCTGGTATGCATTCGTCAGCACGTCAAAGATGTCGTCGAGCCGTGCCACGAAGCGCTCTATGATCCTCGATCCGGCCGGCGGAGGCGCTTGGGCGTAATCGCGCGCCGCGGTCAATAACTCGTCGAGCCGCGCCGGCGACGCGTGCCGGTCGTATCCCATGGGCAGATCGTTCGATGCGGCGGCTTCGAGCAACCGAAGCTCGCGGACGATCGCTCGAATCAGTTCTGCTGGGTCGCCGCGTCGATGCATGCGCCGGCAGCGGCGCCAGCCGGCGAGAAAGCTGATGAAGGAGAAGTCCGTGCGCCGCGCCGCAGCCCGCAGCGCCGGCGGAAATGCGCGCAGCGCGGCAAGCGGTGCGTCGATCTTCGCGCGCCGCGCGTCTTCGAACGCCATGCCGACGGTTCGCGCGCTGAAGCCGACGAGCGGATTGGCGAGCAGGCGCATCCAGAGCCGCGTCGGCTGCTCGTCCTCCAAAAGGCGGAGCGCAGTGGCCACCGCATCGATCAAGACGTCGTCGGCGAAGTCGGCCTTCGCGTTCGCCGCCACGAGGATACCGCGGCGCGCGAGCTCTTGCGCTATCGCCGATCGATACGGCTCCGCCTGACGCAGCAGCACGGCGGTATCGCGCATCGGCACTCCCGTGGCGAGCTCGCCCGCGATGCCGTCGCACACGGCGTCGACTTCATCCTCGAACGTCTCGCACAGGCGCAAAGCCACGGATCCGGGGCGCGAACGGTCCTCCGCGGCCGTCAGCGACGTTTGGCTCAGCCGAGGGTCGCGGTTCGCGACGTCGAGCACGCCCTGCGCGCTGCGTCGGTTCGTGGCGAGCCCAAGTTCGGCGCAGTCGAACGCATGCCGCGCGGTCTCGACGTTGGCCGGCATCGCGCCGCGAAACCGATAAATCGACTGGTTGACGTCGCCGACGAAACAGAACTCGGGCGCCGGACCGGCGCTGCCTGCGATCGCGTCGCGCATGGCGAGCAACAGGCGCAGCTGCACGCCGTCGCTGTCTTGGAACTCATCGACGAGCACGTGCGCAAAGCGGCGCCGTCCGAGCCAGGCGGATGCGGCGTTGTCAGGATCGGCTAAGGCGTCGAGCGCGTCGATGACGAGGTCGCGAAAATCGCGCAATCCCTTTCGTCTGCGCGCGCCGTCGAGCGCACGATAGATGCGCGCGAGGTCGCGCAAAGGCGGGTCGTCGCCGGCGATCGCCGCCAGCCGCTGCACCGCAACTCCCTGACCTTTGATCTGTGCGATGAAATTCAGGCCGTCGACAGCGAACTGCTTGCTGTCGCGTACTCCTCCGAAGCACGCGAGCGGCAGCGATTCGTCGATCACGACCTGCTCGAAGAGCAGCCGCTCCCGCACCGGGGTCAGCAGGTCCTTTCGACCGAACCGTGGCGCGTCGGCGTCGAGCAATCGCGAACAAAACGCGTGAAACGTGCCGATGAAAAGCTCGGTGACCGCCAGCTCCTCTTTTAGGCGCTGGCGGAGCCGCAGCAGGATGCGTTCCCGCATTTCCTCGGCGGCGCGGCGCGAGAAGGTAAGCACAACGATTCGGCTCGGGTCGATTCCGTCGTCCGCAACGAGCGAAGCGAAGCGCCGCGCCAACGTTTCGGTCTTGCCGGTGCCCGGCCCGGCGAAGATGAGCAGGTTTCTGCCGCGATGATCGATGACAGCCTGCTGTTCGCTCGTCGGCGCAAAATCGTCCACAGAGGTAGGCTTCGACGACCGGCCGAAGCGCTCTTACCTCTGCGCGTATAAATGCGCGCCGCTGCCGTAGCGCGCATCAATGCCCGCGGCTACAACCCGACCCGCGATCGTGAAGGATTCGAATGATGATGCAGGCGTCAAAACTGGGCGTTCCGTTGCTTGCGGCAATCGCGCTGACTTTGGCTGCGCCACCTGCAGCCGGCGCGGCAGCGGCGCCGGCAAATAGGGCGAACGCCACCGAGGCGCCTTTCATCTCGAAGCTAACGGCTTCGCTGATGGCGCGGTATCCGACGACGAACGCAGCGGTCAAAGGCGGATATTTCCAGCTGACGCCGCTCGATCAAGACAACACCGCCATCTACTTCAACGGCACGTATACGAACGTCGATCCGATGCATCCGAATTTCTTGTGGTACGATCGCCACGGAAAACTCGTCGGCCTCGACTACGAATACGCGATGTCGAAATGGCCGAAGATTCCCACCACGTCCGAATATCCGGTGCTGGCGGCGCGTTGGACGGTGATACGGGCACACATGCATTTTGCGTACCGCATGGGCAGCGGCCCGATGGTCATGCACGGCGCTCACCTGCGCCCGAACATCACGCGCAACCCGGTGACGGCGGCTCAGCTGCAAGCCGACCACCTCTTGCCTGCCGGGGCAAAACTGCAGTGGGCCGACTACCATCCGAAGTGCTGGGATCTCGGATTTTGGCTCGTGTCCAACCCGCTCGGAGCGTTCGCGGAGAAAAACCCGCTCGTCAAGTAGAACCGGCGCAGCGCCGCAATCGTTACCTCGACGTGAGAACCGCACTGTTCGCATTGCTCTTCGCGGCGGCCGGCGCGCTGGCGGGAGGCGCGGCCGCCGATAGCAGGCCCTCGGGTTTCCAACCGGCGCCGTCCTTGCGCGCCGCCACGTCTTCGCCGACGCCGACCGCGGCGCCGTCGCTGTCCCCTGACGAAATCTTCCACAAAGCGATCAGGGCGTTGCGGCAAAACCCCGACCCGCCGTACATCACGTATATGATGCACGAAGTATTCGTGCACCATGGCCGCTCGTACGCATACGATTACCGGGTTTGGTACCGCACCGACGGCAAAGGGCTGATGCAGGACGTCGACAGCGCCCGCGGCGGACGCCAAGACACGTATTTCGGCTATCCGTTTCCGTCCGCGCCCGACAACAACATTTTGCTCTATGCCACGCCTCCTCCAATCTCGACGCCGCTGCCCTCGCCGCAGAATTCCGCTCCGCCCGGGATGACGCCGGCGCCGCTGCTCGGCGTTGAGCCGGTGCGCAGCGACCGCTACTACGACGTGTCGTTCGTCGGACGCGAGAACTACGAAGGCCACCAAGTCTATCATCTCGCGCTTCGCGCCGTCCGAGACGAACAGGCGCATCCGTGGAAGGATCTGTGGATCGACGTGAACTCGTTTCAGGTCTGGAAAGCACACGCGAACGCGAGCGGCAGCAGAGGTCCGGGCCACGGATCGGTAGACGCTACGGCCGAATTCGAGCAAATCGGTCCGTACTGGCTGCTCGCGCGCGCGACGGGCGACGGCGAGGTCCACATCGGTTTCATCAGCGACAGCGGGCACTACGAATACACGTTTTCTGATTTCGGCTTTCCGGCGAGCGTCCCAGACTGGTTCTTTGATGAAAAAGCGTTTAAAAAGCATTTCCATTCGTGAGCGGTCGCGACGCGGTGCAACCAACGCGGCACTCGAAACGTTAGTCTATTGACGGCGACACGCTCCGGCGGGAAAAGCGGTCGCACGAGAGGCTGCCTCTATGCGAGAAACCGGACGATTCGAACCACGAACCCTCCGCGGCGATCGGCGCGCTCCCGTCGGCTTGCCTAAACCGGATTTCATGCGCTCGACGCTCAACGCTGCCGAACTACACGCGTATTATATCGCGGTGGTCTCGTCGCGCAGCTTGTCGATGACGCCCAACCACGCACTCAGGGGCGTGCGCGAGATGAGGACCTAAAGCGTCTCGACCGCTGTCGACCACGTGACCGCGCTCACGGTTTTTCTGCAGCCGGGCTGCGAGCCGGCCGGCGCCTTCACGCCCCGATCTGCTGGATGATCTGCGTGATCAACGATTTCAGCACCGGATCGTCGGACAGCCGCTGCGCGCGCTCGAACAACGATCTCGCGTCGGCTCCATTCCCTTTGCGCAGCTGGATCGCGCCGAGCAGGAAATAGCCCTTCGCGTATTTGCGATCGAGCTTGATCGCGGCGTTGGCTTCGGCATCGGCTGCGACCAAGTTGCCGGTGCGATATTCGGCGAGGGCTCGATCGTAGTGCGCCTGGACGTATTGCGGGTGGAGCAACGCAGCGACTTCGAAGTCTCTGGCCGCCTGGTCGGGGTGACCGTCGAGGTAGTTCGAAAGCCCAAGGTCGAAGGTCGCGCGGACCGAGGACGGATGATCGGCGAGGATCTTTGAGAAGATCGCCTTGGCCGTCGTCAGGTCGCCGAGCGCGATCTCCGTGACGCCGAGATTGAACAGCGCGGGCATGAAGTCGGGCTGCTGATCGACACACTGCTTGAACTGCGCCGCCGCCTCCTTGTATTCGCCCAGCGCGTAGAGGTCCAGGCCGCGATCGTAGCGGGCTTCGATATCAAGCGGAGCAAGTTCGAGGGCCTCGTCGAAGACAAGCAGCGATTGTTTGTAGTCGCCGCGGTGGTACATGCCGATGCCGGCGCCGATGAGCGAGTCCGCGCGCAATTGTTGGAAGAAGCTGTCGGCATAGCCGGCGCTCGCGGATGCCAGCACCAGCGCAGTCGCGAGCCAGACGACGAGCGGTCGCTTCACGGCAGCTGATCCTTCGGCGGCCCGTAAGGCATGGGTGGGTAGTCGGCGCCGGGCACGGGTTGCGCGAATGGATCCTGCAGCGGTTGGTAGGTCGAGTATCTGCCGCCGATCATCGTGCTCGCGAATACTTCGTCGGCTGCGGCGAGGCCCGAAGCGCCGCCCGGCCCTATCGGATCGATGAGCGTGTAGGGTCCTTCGTCCTCGGGTCCGGCGATGGTCATGAGCGCATGGTCGGCCAGCTGAAGCGCCGTGAGCGACGACGCGCGAGCGGCAAAGTCGCCGTGCGGGGCGTGGAAAGTGACCGCGTTTGCGAGCGCACCTGACGCGACGGCCATGACCGCGACGAAGCATCTGCGCAGTGTCGATCCGAGCATAAACTTCTCCATTTGAGACTACATCCGAGAGAGCGTGAACGCGGGTAGCTGCAGCGTGAACGTGCTGCCCTGCCCTTCGCTTGAGCGCACCGCGACCTCGCCGCCATGCGCGTGCGCGATCCACCGGCACAGCGGAAGACCCAACCCGTGACCGGCCCGTCCGTTGGTTCGAGATGAGTCCACCCGATGATAGCGCTGAAAAATCCGCTCCAACTCGCCCGAAGGGATGCCGGGGCCTTGATCGGTGACTTCGACGAACGCCTGATCGCGCTGCCGCCACACCGAAACCGCGACCGAGCTCCGTTCGGCGCTGTACTTGATCGCGTTGTCGACGAGGTTGCCGACGAGCTGCGACAGTTTCAATTCGTCTCCCATGACGACCGCGCTCTCGCGCCGGTCGAAGAGCAGGGTGATCTTCCGCGCGACGGCCAGCGGCTGAAGATCACGGACGACGCCGCCGACGACCACCATCAGGTCGGTCGGCTCGCGATTGAGCGCGCTATCCGCATCCACGTGCGCGAGGGTCAACAGCTGATCGATCAGGCGCTCCATGCGCTTGGCCTGCTGGTCGATGATCTTCATGCGGTCGGCCAGCTCCGGCGTGCACGCTTCGCCCTCGTGCAGGGCCGTCGATGTCTCGGTCCGGATCACCGCCAGCGGCGTCCGCAGATCGTGCGACGCGTCGTTGGTGAACTGGCGCTGCAGCGCGATCGCCTCCTCGAGCGGCCGGAGCGTGGCGCGCGCGAGGAGGAAGGCAGCTCCGGCGATCAGCACGAGCGCTCCGCCGTTGGCGAGCAGCAGCAGCACCGCATCTTTGACGAGCATCCGATGCGCCGCCGCGAGGATCGCCGGGTCTTCGCGGAACGGCTCGACGTCTTGCCACACGACGATCGACAGCAGCGTGAACACCACGACCGAAAACGCCGCCAGCAGAAGCACCAGAATGCCGCCGTAGGCAAAAGTGAGCCGCACGCGCGGAGAGACGATTTCGTTCTTACGGCTGGTGCCGACGCGCCTCATGGCTTGTCGATGGTGTATCCCACCCCGCGCACCGTGCGGATGAGCCGGCCGCCGTCGTTCTTGTCGTCGAGTTTTCGGCGCAACATCTTGATGTAGACTTCGAGGATGTTGCTGTTGCCCCCGTGTTCCGTGCCCCACAAGCGGTCCAGAATGGCGTCCTTCGTCAGCACGATCCCCGCGTTTTCCATCAGATAGAGCAGCAGCCGGTATTCGGTGCGGGTGAGCTGCAGGACGTGCCCCGCCCGCGATGCCTGATGACGGAGGACGTCGATCGACAGCTCGCCGACGATGATGACGCGAGGCTTGAGATCGTCGTGCGGGCGGCGCAGCAGCGCGTGGATGCGCGCGAGCAATTCGGGAAAGGCGAACGGTTTCGGCAGATAATCGTCCGCGCCGCTATTGAGCCCCGCGACCCGGTCGCCGACGGAATCACGTGCGGTCAGCATGAGGATCGGGGTCCTGATCCCTTGTTTGCGCGCTTCGGCGCATACTGCGAATCCATCGCGGTTCGGTAGGAGCACATCGAGGATCGCGAGCTGATAATCGTTCGCGCAGAGCTCCTTCAAGCCGGCATCGCCGTCAGGCGCCGTCGTGACCGCGAATTTTTGCGCTTCGAGAGCTCGGCGCAGCGAAGAGGAAAGGCTCGGGTCGTCTTCCACCAACAGGAGACGCATAGTGGATTGAAGGTTCGCCGCGGCGCCGAACGCTTGCCTGCGACGCCCGGCGCGGCCCGTTTCAGGCAGTTTTCAGGGTTCGCGACGCCTTCAAGGCAGTGCGGAAAGGGAACAAAGATGTGACTGAGCCGGATGAACGTGAACTAAGGTAAATTTTCCCTGAACGGCTACATCAGGTTAAGCTCAGCCTCTCGTGGCGCAGCAGCCAGCGTTTGCGCTCCATCCCGCCGCCGAATCCGGTCAGCGAGCCGTCCTTGCCGATGACGCGGTGGCACGGCACGACGACCGCGATAGGATTGGACCCCGTCGCTTGCCCGACGGCGCGGCTCGCCAGCGGACGGCCGAGCGCGGCGGCGATATCGCCGTACGCGACCGTCGAACCGAACGGGATCGCGAAGATCTGCCGCCATACAGCTTTGGAAAATTCCGGTGCGGCGCCGAAGTCGAGCGGCATATCGAAGCTGCGGCGCTTGCCTCGAAAATACTCGTCGAGCTGACGCGCTGCATCGCGCACGAATGGTGCGACGGGGCGACCCGAACCACTCGGGACGCGCGAACCTTTGAAGCCGATCTCGGCCAAGCCGCGTTCGCTCGCGCGGATGAGAAGAGCGCCGACCGGGCTCTCGACGACGGCACGATCCATCGGATGCGCCAGCTCGAGCGTTCTCATTCTTCGATCTCCTCTATATCGCCGTCTTCGAGCGCGAGCGCGCCTTGCGGGAATCTCACCAGAAACGGGAGATACGGACTGTTCTCCATCGATTCCAGCACGCCGATCGTGCCGGCCTCGACGCGGCCTTCACTGCCAAGGTCGACCGCTCGACGCAGCCGCACGCGCATGCCGACTTTCACCGGGTCCGGCTTCGGTGCTGCGCGCTCGCAAATCCTTGCCGTAAAGGGGAGGCTCGCGCGCGCGTTTCGATAAAGCCTGCGCGATGCTGGGACCCGATTCATACGTGCCGGTGAAAACGGGCATCGACGTTTTGATCGCCGAAGATTTTCGTGCGCTGCGCGACGCGCGCATCGCGCTCGTCGCCAATCGGACTGCGACCAGCGCGGACGGCCGTCGCTCGACGGATATCCTCGCCACCAACGACGAGTTGTACCTCGATCGCATCTTCTGGGCCGGCGAGCATGCGCCGGCGTATCCAGAGGATCTTCCCGTCATCGAGGTCCACCCGGCCGCACGGCGCATTGCAGCTGAGGACCTTCACGGCCTCGACGCGCTCCTCATCGACGTCCAAGAGCCGGGTTGCCGGTTCTCGCCGTGCGTTGATCTGCTCGGCCAAGCGCTCGCGGCCTGCTGTGCCGCGAATGTACTTTGCTACATCCTCGACCGCCCCAACCCGCTGGATGGACTGACGGTCGAAGGTCCATCGAGCGAGGCGGGCCCGGCGATGCCATCGGCGTATCCGCTGCCGATCCGGCACGGCATGAGCATCGGCGAGCTGGCGCGATTGCTCAACCAGGATGCAGAGGACCCCGCAAAGTTGCGCGTCGTCGGCATGGCCGGTTGGGAGCGACAGTTTCTGTTCGAACACACGGGCCTTTCGTGGATTCCCCCGCTTTCCGGACTGACCACCCCACCGACCGCGGCCTCGTACGCCGCGCTGCAGCTGCTGAGCGATAGCAACCTTTCGCTCGGTCAAGGCACCGATGCGCCGTACGAGCTGCTCGGTGCACCGTGGATCGACGCGACCGCGCTCTCCAACGAACTTTCCGCGCGCGAGATTCCCGGCGCGCGATTCGATCCCGCATCGTTTCGCGCTCGAGTCGACGGGCGGGAGGCGGACTGTCAAGGGGTCAGGATCACGATTGAACAATTGCAGGAATTTTCGCCGGCGCACCTCGCCTTGAGCCTCATCGAAATTTTACGTGCGCGGCATCCGCGTCACTGGCGTTACCAGGGCCTGGCCGGTCTGCTGGCGCGCGCCGACCTGCTCGAGGCCATCGAAGACCAGGCGGACGAGCTCGACCAGCTTTGGGTGCCCGATCCGGATTTCTTCGACGCGCGCGCCAAAGCCCTGATCTACTAAACGGCCAAGCAAGCGTTGCAGCGGGACCGGCGTATGCCGGTCCTTATCATCCGATCCTCGGTCTGACTCGTTACAGGCCAAACGAGTCGACGAGGGGACATTGTTGAGAATTTGTCGCGCGGCGGCAATCGCGTTCAGCCTGATCATCGTGTCGGCATTTGGCCGGCCGGCGGCGGCGCATCCGCTTGGAAATTTCACGATCAACCATCTCGCAAAAATCGCGCTGCGCGGCGACCGGCTGCAGGTCCGCTACTTTCTCGACTTTGCCGAAATCCCGACCTTCCAAATCATGCGCTCGCTCGACGCGCAGGCGCACCCCACGGCGCAGCAACTCGAAGCTTGGGCTCGATCGGAAACCGATATCGTTCGGACCGGTCTGCGCATCCAGCACGATGCGCGCCGTTTAACGCTCGAGCCCGGGGTGGCGCGCGTGCGCCTGCGTCCCGGCGCCGGCGGGCTGCCGATCCTTTATTGGACAGAAACGTTTGGGGCGGCGCTTCCCGCTGACACCCGTGCGGGCTCGCCTGTGACGCTGTCGGTCGTCGACGACACGTATGCCAATCGCATCGGTTGGAAAGATATCAGCGTCGCGCCGGCGACGGAGCCGACTCGCGAGCTGCTCCAGTACCCGATCGCCCTGCTCGGCTCGCCGCGCGACGTAAGCGCGGTCACGATCGATATTCGCGGCGGCCTCGTAACCACGACCGATGCGGCGCCGGCCGCAGAGCCCGCGCCTACCGGCACGACCTCTCAAGCCCGATCCAACACGCTTTCCGACATGCTGGCGAGCGGAACCTCGAGCTTGCCGTTCGTCATCCTCACGCTGCTGGCAGCGGTCGGGCTTGGTGCGCTCCACGCGCTGGAACCTGGTCACGGCAAGACGCTGCTCGCCGTTTCGCTCGTCGGCGCACGGGCCACCCCGAAACAAGCCGTTATTCTTGCTTCGGCGCTGACGGTCGCGCACACCGTCGGCGTGCTGCTGCTCGGCGTCGCGCTGCTGTTCGTCGCGAACTGGTTTGTGCCGGAAAACATCTATCCATGGATCACGTTGGTGTCGGGCGTAGCGGTCGCGGTGCTGGGCGCGAATGCGCTGGCAAGAATCGTTCGCGCGCGGCGCGGCGCCGCCCATGAGCATGGGACCGGTGCTCACCACAGTCATGGCATTCCGGTCGATCCCAACCGTCCTCTGTCGTTCGGCGGCGTCGTGGTGGCGGCCGCGAGCGGCAATATCGCGCCGTGCCCGGCCGCATTGGTTGTGCTGCTGACAGCGCTCACGCTGCATCAGCTCACGTACGGGCTCATCGTGATCGTCGCGTTCAGCATTGGGCTCGCCGCCGTGCTGACGGGCTTGGGGATCGCGTTGGTGCACGGCGCGCAATGGATCTCTCGAAACCCCGCATTCGACCGCATCGCGCGCTATGGGCCGCTTGCTTCCGCGTCGGTGATCTCCATCATCGGCGCCGTCATGTTCGGTCAGGCGCTGGCCGCGGGTTCGCTGCACGTGCCGGCGCCGGCGGTGACCGCCCTGGCTCTCATCGCAATCGGCGCCTACAGCATGAGCCCTGGGCACGAACATGGGACCGGCGTTCACCGGTCCCACCACAGTCATGCGGTATCGTAGAAGATGATCCTGTCCGCGCCAATCGTTACCGCCGGCTTCGGCGTCACCGCCTTCACGGTGTTCGCGCTCGGGCTGCGTCACGGCGCCGATCCGGATCATCTCGCGGCGATCGATAATCTCACGCGCAATTCGGCTGGGCTCGGACGCCGCTTGAGCCGTTTCGTGGGCACGCTGTTCGCGGGCGGCCATTCGATCATGGTGCTGTCAATCGCGGCGCTGGCGGGCCTCGTTGGCCAGCATCTCGCGGCGCACGGCGCGGCATTAGAAACCGCCGGCACGTGGGTCAGCATCGTCGTGCTGTTCTTGATCGGCGCGTTCAACGTCCGGCAGCTCCTCGCCGGAAAGTCGGGCACGCTGGTGGGCCCGAAAACCGCCATGCTGCCGAAATCACTGCGGCTGGCCACGAGTCCGCTCGCCGCGATCCCGATCGGGCTGCTGTTCGGGCTCGGCTTCGACACGTCGAGCCAAGTCGCGGCGTATGCGCTCGCGCTGGCCGGCGGCGGCGTCGTCGCGGCGCTCGTCATCGGCTTGACGTTCTCGCTCGGCATGGCGGTCACGGATACGCTCGACAGCCTGCTCGTCTACCATCTCTGTATGCGGCGGCCACTCGAAATGGCGCGCGCGACTCGGACCTGGATCATCGCCGTCACCGTTTTCGCGTTCGTCGTCGGCGGTTACGAACTGGCGCAAGTCTTGGGCTGGCGGTCGCCGGTTCCGGATCTCGTCGTCAGCGCGCTCATCGTTCTCGCACTGCTCGCAGTCTTCGCCTGGACGCTGCTGCGGATCAAAGCGGAGCCTGCATCGGAAGGAAAAGCCATGAATAGAAAGTCGACGCGGCTAGCGGGCGGCGCGATCGCGCTGATCGCGGTTGCCGTTGCCGTTCTCCTCTACGCCGCGCATCCCGTGCGCGGCTCAGATCACCAAGATTCGCCCGCCATGATCAATCGACCGGGCGCCGACATCACCGACGTCTTCGTCTTCCCGTCACCGGCGAACGCGAACAACGTCGTCCTCGCCGTGAACGTTCACCCGCTGATCCCGCAGGGTCAGGGACCCAGCACGTTCTTCGATCCAGCGGTCATGTACCAGTTCAAGATCGACAACGTCGGCGATCACAAAGAACATCTCGTGATCCAGTTCCAAGCCAGCGGCAGCGGCACCGCGCAATCCATCAACGTGTACGGCCCAGCCGCTCCTAACCAGCAGGGGACGGTCTCCACGTTCGTCGCGAAAACCGGAACCGTGCCGTACAATCAAGCCACGACGCTGCCGAACGGAATGCAGATCTTTGCAGGTCCGCGCGAAGATCCGTTCTTCTTCGACTTGTCGCGTTTCTTCCAAATCATCCCGGACCGCAACTATCAAAACCAGCCGAATCCCCCGCCGCCAGACCCCTCGCTGGGGTTCCGCGGATTCACCGCGGCATTCAACTCCGCGCACGGCACGTCGTGCGATACGTCCGCCTCGCAAGACTTCTTGTCGGCGAACCATTTCAACGTGCTGTCGCTCGTCGTCGAACTACCGAAAACCATGCTCGCGCCGCAAGGCGGACAGCCCGGCAAGATCAGCGTCTGGACGACGTCCAGCACGACGTCGGGCAGCTAGGAGGCAGAGAACATCATGCGATTCACGTACATCAGTCCGGTCATCGCGGCGCTCGTCGCCGTTGCGGCGGCCGGATGCACCGGTAATGGCGGCACCGTCACCCTGCCTCCGCCAGGCGGAGGCGTGCAGCAGTACGTCCAGATCGAGCGCCTCGCGAGGCCGGCGGTCAAAGAGGCGTTCGAAGCGTTCGCCAACCATGACGCGACCAACCGCAGCAGCCCGTACAACGATCCGCTGCTGCCTGGCGACATCACCTCGTTCATGACGAACGTCGCCGGCCGCAGCACGACGTGGACCAACACGGTCGTCGGTGTGCTCATTCCCGACGAAATGCAGGCCGATCTGTCGCAGACGGCGACCGACGGCGCGTACCTCGGAGTTGAGACCGGCGGCGTGACCGGCAATAGGTTCGGGGGCCGAGGCCTCGACAACGACGTGATCGCGCTGTCGCTCGGCGTCATCTTCGGCAATACGCTCACCGCGGTGGGCGTGCCGGACGACGGGCACGAGAGCTGGTGCTTGTCCAACGACAACGTCACCGACTCGGGCAAGCACTTCAGCGCCACGTTCCCATACCTGGGTCCGCCTCAATAGGTGCGGAAACGATCCGCATGAGCCTGCGTTCCGTCTGGCTGCTCGCGGCAGTAGCGATCGTCGCGATTGCCGCGTGGCCGGCGTTCGACTCGGCTCGCGGCCGGTTCGGCGGGGCCGCCGCCGCGGTGGCAACCGCGGCGCCGGTCATCGCGGATTATCTGCGCCGCGACGCCACCGTGGCGTTTTACGAACGCGACGTGCGGCGTTACCCTAACGATCAAATTCTCACGCGCATGCTGGCGGCCCAGTATCTCGCCCGCTTTCGCGAGCACTTCGACATCGGCGACGCGCTGCGCGCCGAACATTTCGCCCGCCGCTCGCTCGCGATTCAACCTGCGCCAAACCCGGGTGCCGACATGACACTCTCTTCGGCGCTCGTCGTGCTGCATCAATTTCGGGAAGCCCGGCGCTACGCTCAAGCGGCGTGGCAACTGCAGCCGTGGGATGCGAGTGCGGCTGCTGCCGTCGCGTCGCTCGACATGGAACTCGGCGAGTACGAAACCGCCGGACGCATCCTCGAGCGGCCGCTCACAGCGCGCGAGGACCCCGCTTGGGATACCATGGTGGCGCGATTGGACGAACTCACCGGCAGGTTGCAGACCGCCCGCGACCTGATCGCGCGTTCTGCCCGGCAAGCGGATGACGTGATGGACAACCCGGCCGAAGCGCGCGCCTGGTATCATTGGCGCGAGGGCGAACTGGCCTTCGAGGCCGGCGATATGGCGGCGGTCGAACAAGACGAGCGCGACGCCCTGGCCATCTATCCGGACTACGCCAAAGCGTGGGGAATGCTCGCGCGCATGTATTGGGCTCAGCGCCGGTGGCCGCAGGCTTTCGATGCCGCCGAAAAAGCATCCAATCTCATTCCGTTGCCGGAATACCTCGGTTACAAAGCCGACGCGCAAGCCGCGCTCGGCGACGCTTCCGGCTATCGGCAGACCCGGGACCTCATCCGGACTGTCGAGTTCCTCGGCAACGTCAAAGGCGTGAACGATCGGCTCATCGCGACGTTCTACGACGAGCACGGGATCTATCTCAACGATGCATTAAAGATCGCGCGGCGCGACCTCGCGGCGCGCGACGACGTTTTTTCAGAGGACACGCTCGCGTGGGCGCTGGCCTGCAAGCAGCGTTGGTCCGAAGCGCGGCTGCATGCCGAGCGCGCCGTACGCCTGAACACGCCGGACGCGCGGCTTCAGTTCCACGCCGCGGTGATCGCGCTGCACACGGGTCATCCGAATGAAGCGCGCCGCCGGCTGCAGCTCGCGCTGGTGCTGAACGCGCAGTTCCATCCGTTCTACGCCGACCAGGCGCGACAACTTTACGACAGGCTGTCGCACTCGTGGCCTGTCGGTGCGGGGGTGGGCGTCGGCACCGGCAGGTTGAATTCGAACTGGTCGAAGGTTGTGTTAGCCAACGCCGCGATGTGGCTGATCCGGATGGTTGACCTCTCGAACGTGATGACGTTGAAGCCGTCGATATCGGAATAGATCATGTCCAGCGCGATGCTGTCTCGCCGCCGGTCGTAGTGCCATTCCATGTGCTCGATGGCGCCCGCTTCTGAAACCCGCACGTCGACGTACGCCACGCGCCCGGCGTTTTTTGGGGTCATGTGCAAGACGTAGGCGTCGTGCTCGATCCGCAGCGCGATGTCGTAGCAGAGCCGAAATCGTGATGCGGCGTACGCGCCCGTCTGGCTGAGATTCACGCTCTTCAGATAGAACGGCACGCGCGGGAATTCGGAAACGACGTAACCCGGGCTCGTATAGTATTCCGTGCCGTCCAGGACCGGATGCAGGTACGGAAAATTGAGCTGGCGAGCATCGAGATGCGCGTGCGCGCGATAGCTCTGCATGGTGGGGTTGCGGCTTAAGATGAGGTTGATGACCCGATCGGCGGTCATCGTGGCGGCGCTGGCTGGAGATGGCGATCGTGCGCCGGCAGCAACGACGGCCGATGAAGGACCGGCCGCGGCCAGCGTGGTGCTCCAGGCCGCACACAGCCACAGCAGCGCGCGTAACCCGCGCCCCGCGTGTTTGCTCATCCGGCGAAATGCTTCGCGGCCTGCGTTTTTTGACCCCCGCGGCGCCTTTTTAGTTTGCGCAGGCAGCGCGGTCGCTTTCGCGAAACCAGTCGCGGCGATGGCTATCGACCTGCCCACTGCGGAACCGGTCGAGCGAATCGACCTTCGGCAGTTCCCGACCTGGGAACGTCACGACCGGATGCTCTCCGCATTCGACCGGCTCGCCGCAAACCAGGTCGTCGAATTCATCAACGACCACGAACCAAAGGCGCTGCGCGCTTCGGTCGAAGCCGAACGCGACGGGATCTCGCTGTGGGACGTGCGCAACGCCGGCGACGGCCGCTGGATCATGCGGGTCGCGAGACTGCCCGATCCGGCGACGCTGGGCGACACGCCGCGCACCGGGTTCCTGCGCCGCTGCACGATGTTCCGCGCCGCGCCGAACGACGTGCTGCGCGAGATCGATCGCAACGTGAAAGAACGCAACTACCAAGACCGCATGGTCATCGTCGCCGAGGGGACGACGTGGCCGTATCTCGGCATCGTCCGGCGCGGGGTCGTCGAAGTCACGCGTGCCACCGAGGAGGATCGCGAAATCGTCCTCTATGACGTCTCGCCATACAGCATGTATAATGAAGCAGCGGTGTTCGACGAAGGAACGGCGGAAAATTCGGTGATCGCGCGCGGCGACATCGAGACGCTCGAACTGCCGGCCGCTTTCGTGCGCAGCCTGCTGCGCCGCAGCCCTGAGGTAGCGTCCGGCTGCGCCCGCTTTTTCGCCCAGCGTCAGCGCCGGCTGGCCGGAGCGGTCGGGAACCTAGCCTTCGGCCGCGTCCTCACGCGCATCGCTCGCGTCCTGCTCGACTACGCGTCGCCCGAACAGGGCATGACCCGTGGCATCGGCGGCGTCGAGCGCATCACGCAGACCGACTTGGCAGCACGGGTCGGAACCGTGCGCGATATGGCAAGCCGCGCGCTCGCGCACTTGGAAAGCCTCGAGGGGATCGAACTGAAACGCGGGCGCGTCGCGCGCCTGAATCGGGCGACGCTCGAAGAGATCATCAAAGAGAACAAATAGCCTGTAGCTTGCGAACGCAGTTCCTCGTGGCGCCCCGAGCGAAGCTCGGGATCTACCTCTTGAACAAATCGCTTGGTTTTTGAATCCGCGAAGCCTCGCGCTGCCACTTGCGCCAGCGCCGGCGTTGCTGCCAGCGAGCCAAACGCTCTTTGAATGACAACCCGCGCCAGGATGCGATGTCCAAGCGATGCGTAGCGTACGCCCAGCCGAACAGGGACACGACGGCGATGGACACCGCCGCGGGGACGGGACCGCCGTAATAAGCGTTGCGGAAGAAGAGCTCGTAGACGATCGCGATCGGCCCCAGCCAGCGCGCTTGGATGGGAAAGACGAAGAAGATGACGGTCGCATGCGGATTGATCGACGCGAACGCGACCGAACACGCGACGTAGCTCCCGATCATGCCGATGAAGGCCGCTTCGCCGTGCGGCGCCACGAGCAGCACGACGCCGCCGGCGATGATGCCGCTGACGGCGAAAAAGAGCAGGAAGCGCGCGCTTCCCCATGCGCGCTCGAGCGAACCGCCGAAAAAGAACAGCACGAGTCCGTCGAACAACAGGTTCCACGGGTTTTGCGGAGCGTGCACGAGCGGGAACGTCAGCGGCTGCCACGCCGCAAGCGAGCGGAACCATTCCACCGATACGGGCCACGCCAGGAGAGCGACGAACGCCCCTCCCCCGAACAGCGCGACGATGAACAACGCGATCATGGCGATCAGCAGACCGTACGTCGCGGGCGTGTCGCCGCCCCACGTTGACTGCGGCCGCATCCGCCACATAGGCTTAAGCCGCCGCGAGTTGGACGCCGCGCAGCACGATGTCCGCGCACGCGTAGAAGTCCGTGAGGTCAAGCCATTCGTTTACGGTGTGGATGTCGCGCATGCCGGTGCCGAGATTGACCGAAGTGATACCGCGGTGCGCGAAGACGTTCGCGTCCGAACCACCGCCGATGCTTGCCGTGCGGATCTCGTGGCCCTGCGCGGCGCCGGCAGCAAGGACGAGCTGCACGAGCGGATCCGAGTCGGCTACGTTCATGCTTTCGTATTCGCGGTCACAGCGTTCTTCGATCCACGCGCGGTGTTGCTTCCCGCCGGCGGTCGCTTTGGCGCGTGCCGCAGCGTCTTGGAACGTGCCGCGGATGGCCGCCATGAGCGCGTCGAGTTTCGAATCGTCCAGCGAACGCGCTTCGCCGCGTACGACTACGCGATTTGGGACGACGTTGGTCGCCGGCGTGCCCTCGGAGAAGATCACGTTGCTCGTGGTCTCTGCGTCGATCCGGCCGAGCGGCATCGCCGCGATCGCTTCGGCCGCGACGCGGACCGCAGAGATGCCCTCTTCCGGCGCGATTCCAGCGTGCGATTCGAGCCCATGGATCACGAATTGAAAACGATCGGCGGACGGTCCGCGAGTGTACAGCTTCGACGGCGATGACGAGTCCAGGATGAGCGCTCTGCGCGAGGCGAGCGCGCCGACGTCCAAATGTTTTGCGCCCAAAAGGCCGATCTCTTCGCAGATGGTGAACGCGACCTCGATGTCGCCATGCGCCAGTTCGCGCTCGCGAAGCGTACGGAGCACCTCGACGATGATCGCCAGACCGCTTTTGTCGTCCCCGCCGAGCACCGTGGTGCCGTCGCTGCGTATGCGAGCGTCTCCGCGAACCGGCTTCACGCCGTTGCCGGGAGGTACCGTATCCATGTGCGAGCAGAGCATGAGCGGCGCGACGCCCGCGACCGTCCCTGGCAGCCGAGCGATGACGTTGCCGCTGTTGCCGGAAACGCTGCGCGCCGCGTCGTCGACGCGCACGTCTGCACCGATCGCGCGCAATTCGCAGACGAGCAGTTCCGCGACGTCGCGCTCTTCTTTTGAATGGCTGCCGATGCTCGCGAGTTGAACGAACAGATCGGTCATCCGCTCGCGGTTGATCATGAGTCGGACTTCCGCTCCAGGCCTGCGCCGTTCCTCCGAAGAAATCGCGAGCATGAAGCCGGACAAAGGACGCATCGAAATCCTGCGACACCGATCGGACGCGTTGCGGGGGAATCCACTGGGCGATCCCGTCGACCGCGATGTCTACTGCTACCTGCCGCCAGGCTACGATGCAGGCGCCGAGCGATATCCGGTGATCTACTTCCTCTCGGGATTCACGGGCACCGGTCGAGCGCACCTCAATTTCGATCCGTGGGCTGAGACGATCGACGCCCGGCTCGATCGCCTCATCGGCTCGGACGCCATGCCGCCCGTCATCTGCGTCTTGCCAGACTGTTTCACGCGCTTCGGCGGGAGCCAGTACGTGAATTCGTCGGCGACGGGCCGTTACGAGGATTACATGGTGCGCGAGCTCGTGCCGTTCGTCGACGAGCGGCTGCGCACCAAACCGGCTCGCGAGCATCGAGGCGTGACCGGGAAATCGAGCGGCGGATACGGCGCCATGTACCTTGCCATGCGCCATGCCGACGTCTTCGGCGGCCTCGGGTCGCACGCTGGAGACGCATACTTCGCCTATTGCTATCTGCCCGACTTTCCCAAACTCGTCATGGGCATCGAGAAGTACGGCGGCGTCAACGAGTTCTTTGCCGCTTTCGAAGCGATGCCGAAAAAGACGGACGAGGCGTTCGGCGTCCTGAACATCCTGGCCATGGCGGCTTGCTATTCGCCGAATCCGTCGCAGCCGCTGGGCATCGACCTGCCGGTGGCGCTGCCGAGCGGCGAGATCAGATCGGATATCTGGGCGAAATGGATCGAGTTCGACCCGGTGCACATGGCGACCCGACACGCGGCCGATCTACGTTCGCTGCGCGTTATTTTTCTCGACGCCGGGAAACGTGACGAATACAATCTCCACCTCGGTGCCCGCATTTTCTGCGCCCGGCTCGATCAGCTGGGCGTCAAGCACGCCTACGAAGAATTCGACGACACTCATGCGCGGATTCTCTACCGATACGACCGTTCGCTGACGGTGCTGGCGATCGCGCTCGCCTGATCGGGCACGTCGCGATCGCGTGCGGGCGGCACGACGAGAAAGCTGACCATGATGCCGGTGATGCCGGCGAGCCCGATCGAGCCCACCCAGAGGTGCACGGGCCACCAGATCCCGCCTCGCGCCAGCGCAACCTCAGCGTAGTAGAAGACGTACAGCGCGAGCGGCGTGCAAAATGCGAAGAGCCTGAATCGGCCGACGCGCTCAGGCGTCGGGTGCAGCCAAGCCAGCAGCATATCGCCTGCGATGCCGCCCGCCAGCGCGGCGGGAAGCATCGACGCGTTGAAGAGCAGCATATCGATGCCGAGGATCAGCGAGATCGCGCCAACGGGCAGCAATCCGCGCCGCAGCGCCGCGAGCAAAAACCCCATCAAGATCGCGGTTTGGACGACGACGCTCGACAGGCCGAGCGCGTAGATCAGATAGTTCCATTGCTCGACGATGTTGGGCGGCAGTTGGGTCGCCGGACGGGTCGGTTGCGATGCCCAGGGGATGTAGAACGGATTGAAGTGCTGCGAAAAAGCGGCGGTCAGCGCGAACAGCAGCGCCATCGAGACAAGCGCCGGCAGCTGCGCTCGAACGGATTGCACGGGCGAGCCCGGCCGGCGCCATGCCGCGCGCAGCGGTCCCGCGATGATCAGCCCCATTCCGACCCAAACGATCATGTGCGTCGGGCTGTACAGCGCCTCGAATGATTTTTCAATGCCGAAGCGCAGGTGCCAGAAGACGTCCAAGATCGCGCCGAATGCGAAGATCGCCACGCCGGCCAGGCATAGTTCGTATCCGGGCGGCAGCGCGTCGCGCCACGCATGGCCGCGCGCGTGATTGCGCCAGGCGATCGTCAACAAGAACGCGGCGCAGGCCAAGTACCCGCCGTAGAACACGAAATGCCAGGGCGTGAAGAGCGTTTCGAGCGCGCTCGCCAGGTGCAAGTGCGCCCAAGAATCGAGGAAGAGGCCGCACAGGATCCACGCGCCAAAACCGACCATCGCCCATTCGAATGTTCGCGTCGGCGCAGGAGCGCGCGGCAAGGTCAAGCGATCGCCTCCACGCAGCGCTATTCGAGCGCCGCGCCGCTTTACCCGGCAGCCTGCTGAAGCCCTCGGCCGAATTGTGCGTTAGTGGTCGTACGTGTCCGATAAGCGCCGGAAGGTCAGCGTCACGGTGACGTCTTCGTTGTAATCCAAACCGCTCGACGCCGTGCGTTCGACGATGGAGCCGGAAATCGGCGCGAGCATGCCGGGCTTGTAATCGACGTCGCCGCTCAGCGTCGCGGTTTGCGTCATCGCGCCGGTGCTTTTGATCGTCTTGTCTTCATCGACGGTCATGATCTGGCCATCGATCTTCATCACCGTATAGTTGGTGAGAATGTCGTAGCCGCCGCCGCTCAAGTGCCGCGACCACACAGATCCGGCCGCCATCGACTTCGGGTCGTCCATAAATTTCCGGCCGAAGAACGGCAGCAGCGCTATGGTCACGTCGTTGAGGTGGGATTGGTCAATGTCGAGCGACCCGTCCGGGAGGATGATGCCGTTCGTCGATTGCGGCCGCCCCGAGCCGTCGAACAACTCGGTCACCCGCACGCCGATGCCGTCGTCGGCGACGGCGATGACGTCGACGGTCACGGTTCCCGACGAAGACCGTATGTCGATGTTCGCACCGTACGGGTCCGGCCGCCGGCCGCCGAACACCTCTTGCACGCGATTCTCGCGGCGCGAAAACGTCGCCGAATACACGACCTCGCGCAGCGGCGTCAGCGCCATCGATGCGGTTGCACCGGCAGCCACAAGGACTGCCGTCGCCAGCGCGATCAGCATGGGACGGCTTGGTTAGGCGGTGCGCCGGAGGTTCCTTGCGGCACGAATTTTCAGAATTGTGACGGGTCGCCGCCCGGCGCGTACTTGAGGCACCGTGCGGCGAGGCGCTCGAGCGAAGCGCTGACTTCCGCCGGCCTATCGAGCGACGGCACGTGGCCGGCGCCGTCGATGGGCTCGAAAAAGCAATCGGGCAGCGCCGCGGCAATCGCCCTTCCCTCGCTCGAGGGGACCAGCGGGTCCGCCGTGCCCCAGATCACGCTGGACGGGCACGAGATCGACGGCAAAAGCGCCGTCGCATCCAGCCGACCAGCGATCGCGCACTGAGCAGCAACGAATCCATCAACCGTCGCGTCGGCGATCATCGATCGCTCGGACTCACTCGCGCCATCGAGCAAAAATCCGACGCCCTCGGATTTCGCTTTTCGGATCAGAGCGACGCGTTTGGCTTTGGCCGAATCGTCATCCGCCGCCGCGCGGCTGTTCACGAATCCAAAACCGGTGAAGAACTCGGGCGCGATGTGGAAGAGCGCGAGCGCGATGTAGCCTCCAAAAGAATTGCCGACGACGAGCGCGCGGCGGACGTCCAAAGCGCGCAACCGCTCGAGGAGCTCGCGCGCGACCCCGTCGATCGTGGCGGCCGCGGTCGGCGGTGCTGATCTCCCGAATCCCGGAAAATCCGGAGCGAGCACGCGCATCGATCGCGACAGGCGCGCGATCTGGTCGATCCACTGCCGGCTGTCGTACGGAAATGCGTGCAGCAGAAGCAGCGCGGGTCCGGCGCCTGCTTCCCGGATAAAGATCAATCGATCCGGCGAAACGTCATGCCGCCGCAATCGCACGGCTCGATCAGGAATGACAGCGCGTATTCGATCGTCACTTTGCCGCACGCGTCGCAGCGGTACGTACCCGGCCCGGCGAGCTGGCCGACGACAAAAACGTCATCAGCGGCGGAATCCAATCGCATAGATCTTAAATTCTACGGCCGTTTTCGTACACCCACGGCAGGTCGCCGTCGGAGGCAAACCGTCGCCAGCCGGCGAGGGGCACGCGGCCGAATTTTCCGAGGATGCGGACGCCGCAATTCGCTTTGGCCTGGCCGAATCCGGGCAGGGCGACAAGGCGCTCGAAAGCCGCTTCGCCGGTCTTGATGCCCGTCCAAACGCGGGCGCCCTTCCCGGCATAATCGCGCACGATCGTCGAGCACAGGGCGCGGACGCGCTTGCTCATCATGCCTGGATATCGATGGAGAGCTGGTTTCGTTCGAAAAGCCGCCGCGAGTTTTGATGGCGGCAACGCGGCGATCTTCGCGGCGTCGATCGTCCGTATGCGCTCCCGCAGGCGAAAGGGGCCCGCGAAGGCGGTCTCGGTCCGAACTTGCTGGTCGAGGCACATGCCGATGAGCAGCGCGGTGCCGTCTTGTGCGAGCAGCCGGTTCGCATCATCGTTCGGAGTGAACGGGTACGGCATGGCGCGGCATTCAGCCGTGCCGTAGCGGCCGCCTTCAGGCTGCCGCTACGGCTGCCGCTTCCGGTCTAGAAGGGACGCGGGGTAGGCGTGTACGGCGAGCCGTTTCCGCCGCCTTGGTCGCACTGCAAACCGGCGTAGAGCTGCTCGCGAGCACGCATCAGCAGGTCGACCGCTTGTACGCGGTGCCCGCAGTAATCGTGCTGGTCGTGCTACGGGCGTCGCAAACGCGGTTGGGAAGCCGTTGGCTGCGATCGCGGCACCGGCCCCGGTGACCGCGGCCGCAACGCCGGCCGCTGCTGCGAGGAATTCCTTGCGGATCATGTCGTTGATTGCTCCTTATTGCCCGGACCCGATGCCAACCCCGAAAGTGTTGTCGCGCTACACGAAGTTCAGCGTGCCGAATTGCGAGCCGAGGATCTGGGACGATCCGACTCCGAGCCATTTCTCTAGCACCGTCGCATAAACCGAACGAAAATCCGTGTGCCACTTCAGATTGCCGAAATCCAAATCGGTGAGACTCGGGTGATCGCCGTACACGCCGCCCTTGACGCCGCCGCCGACGATGAACATCGGAGCGGCCGTGCCGTGGTCGGTGCCGCGATTTGCGTTTTCTTGGACCCGCCGTCCGAACTCGGAGAACGTCATCAACATCACGCTGTCGTCCATGCGGTGCCCCGCCAGGTCGTCATAGAAGGCTTTGACGCCGTCGGAGAACTGCTGCAGAAGCCCATCCTGCCGGCCGCGCTGCTGGACGTGGGTGTCGAAACTGCCCAAGCTGACATAGAAGACCTTCGTCCCGACGTTCGACGCCGCAACCGCGGCGATGAGGTTCAAGCCTTGCGCGAACGGCGTCTTTGGATACGGAACCGACGATTTGTAACCCGACACGAGGTGCGGCAGCTTCGTCGAGCTGGCGTGGGCGTCGTATTCGACGTCTTGCACGAGCTGCAGGTACGGGCTCTGAAACGCGTACCGATTGCCTTGGCCGTCGAGGATCGCGTCGGCTTGGCGCTGCTCGTCGCGTTGGCCGTTGAATTTGAAACCGCGCAGATTGGCGACCGTCGGCACGTCCGTCTTGTCGGCCACCATGAGTTCGGGCAGTACCGGCCCGATCGCCAGTCCTTTGAACAAGTTGTTCGCTGGCATGTCGGCGTGATCGAGGTAGCGACCTACCCAGCCCGTGCTCAAATATTTGTCCGGTGCCGCGGTCTGCCAGATCGCCGTCGAGCGGAAGTGAGACAGATTCGGGTTGGGGTAGTGAACGCCCTGAAGAATCGCCACGCGCCGTTGATCGAAGAGCGACTTCAGCGACGACAGCTTCGGATTGAGGCCGAGGTAGCTGTCGAGTTTGAGAACGTCGCCCTGTCCCACGTTGAGCGACGGCCGCACATTGTAATATGCCGGGTCGCCGAACGGAACCACCGTGTTCAAGCCGTCGTTGCCGCCCTGCAGATTGACCACGACGAGACTGCGTCCCGTCGTCGAGCCAACGGTTGAAATCTCGCCGGCCGCGCGCGCCGCGCGCGCGAAGATCGAGTCGATCGCGAGATAGCCGGCGAACGCGCCGACGCTTTGAACGATGAACTGTCTGCGAGACGACATGTGGTACGCTCCTACGCCAGCTGGTATGCCGGCAATGCCATCGCGAGGCTCATGGCTCCCCGCACTTTTTCTTCGAAGTTCTCGCCGTTGAGCTGGACGAAATTGCCGACGGCATCGGTGGACAAATAATTGACGATCGTGTTGAGCTGCTGTCCGGTGAGATCGCCCTGCACGCTCATCGCGACGACGCGGTTGGCGACGTCGTTCGGGTCCTGCATTTTCGCGCCGGCCACCCATTCGGTCGGCGGGGCGATTGCCGGCGCCAGCTTGAACGCATCGGGACCGTCCATCATGTCGCCCATGCCTGCAGCGCCGGCCATCGCCATCGCGCCTCCCGCGCTCGCGACCGTCATGCCGTTCGTCGCCTTGTAAAGGACGAGCCGATTCAAATAGTTCAAGCGAGCCATCATGGTGCCGGTGTTCAGCCACAGCGCTCCGCCCGGCCAGCCGGCGACGTTCGGCGGATTCAACGGGCTTTGGCCCATCTGGATGAGCGCGGGCAACGCGGCCGGCTCGATCGCGGTCGCGCCCAGCAGTTTGTGCGCTCCGATCACCACTTCGAGCGGGCTCTTGACGAGCGCCCGGTATGCCCGGTCGGAATAGAAGGCGTTCGAACGCAGAACGACGTTCACCAGGTCGCGCACGTCGTAATTCGTCGCGCGGAAGCGGTCGGCGACAGCATTCACGAACGCCGGTTCGGGATTATCGTAGACGAAGGTCTTCAAGAACTTGCCGGCCATGAAGCGCGCCGTTACCGGCTGCTGCATGATGACGTTGATGACGTCGTCGCCGTCGAAATCGCCGCTGCGCCCCAAAAACGTCTTCGTGCCGTAGTCGTGGATGCGCGGCCGGAAGACGAACTGCCGCGTGCCGCGATAGTCGATGGTGAAACCCGTGAACGCGCGGGCGCTTTGCCGTACGTCCTCTTCGGAATAATTGCCAATGCCCATGGTGAACAGCTCCATGAGCTCGCGCGCGTAGTTCTCGTTCGGGTGATTCTTGTTGTTCTGCGCGTTGTTGAGGTACAGCAGCATGGCGGTGCTGCGCGTCACCGCGTGAGTGAGCTGCGCGAAATTGCCGATCGCCATCTGTTTGTACAGATTCAGCTGATCGACCATGTCCTGCGGCTGGATGCCGCCCTCGCCCAAACCGCTCGTGAAGTGGTTGTGCCAGAAATATACCATCTTCTCTTGCAGCGGATTGGCGGTCAGCAAACAGCGATTCAGCCACCACATCTCGGTGCGGACGAACGCGAGACGCCGCTGCTTGATGGCAGCTTGGTCCAGCAGCGCTTTCGGGCCCACCCGATAGGTGATGTCGCCGGCGGGTTGAGCTGGGTACGGATCCGAGCCGAAATCGACGAGGCGGTCGACGGCGACGTTCATGCCGGCGCTTGCGGTGCGGTCGACATCTGCCGCGGAGCCCCCGAATCCCGCGCGCCGGAGGAGGTGCGCAGCGAGCCGGGGACTCCACGGACCCGTATAGGGGGCAAGAAAATCCATGCTCATGGCGAGATTATACGCTCTCGGTGGTGAGCCACGCTTGAGCCGCGCATGAGAGTTTCGTGAAAGACGCGAAGCGGCGGCGGCGTGCGCTACGATGCAATTATTATCGGCGCCGGCCACAACGGTTTAGTGGCGGCGTGCTATCTTGCTCGAGCGAACCGAAAAGTGCTCGTCTTGGAACGCCGGCCGGTCGTGGGTGGGGCCTGCGTCACAGAAGAGACTTTCCCCGGCTTCAAAGTCTCGACCGCGGCATATGTGAACAGCCTGTTCCGGCCGGAGATCGTCAGCGATCTGCGTCTACGCGACTACGGCTTCGAGCTGATCGAGCGCAACCCGTCGTCGTTCTCGCCGTTTCTGGATGGCCGGTATCTGCTGCTGGGCTCCGACGCCGAGATGAACCAAGATCAGATCGCCAAATTCAGCAAAAAGGACGCCGACAACTATCCGAAATACGAGCGCATGTTGGAGCGCGTCGCCTCGGTGATCGAGCCGACGCTCGCCCAAACGCCGCCCAACCTCTTGAAGCCCGGACCGGGCGATCTCGTGAAGCTGGCGAGGCTGGGTCGCTCATTGCAAAAGCTTGGCCTGGGCGCGGGTGAAGCGGTCGAAGTGCTCACCGGCCCTGCTCGACCGATTTTGGACCGCTGGTTCGAATCTGAAGAGCTGAAGGGCACTTTGGCGACCGATGCGATCATCGGAGCGTTCGCGTCGCCGTCGATGCCCGGGACCGCATACGTGCTATTCCATCACGTCATGGGCGAGACCAACGGCAAGCGCGGCGTGTGGAGCTACGTGAAGGGCGGCATGGGCGGTCTCACGCAGGCGCTGGCCAAGGCCGGCGCCGACCTCGGCGTCGACATCCGCATCGGAGTGGACGTTTCGAAGATCCTCATCCGCAACAACGCCGTGACCGGGGTGGTTGCGAACAACGGCGACGAGTATCAAGCTAAGAAGGTCGCGAGCGGCGCGGACTGTCGCGTGACGTTCACGCAGCTGCTCGAAGTGGGCGAGCTGCCGCCGGAGTTCCTCGAAGCGGTGCGGCGCATCGACTATTCCAGCGCATCGATGAAGATCAACCTAGCCCTTTCGGCGCTGCCGAACTTCAGCGCTTGTCCGGGCGGGTCGCCAGGGCCGCAACATCGCGGCACCGTCCATCTCTGTCCCGATCAAGATTTCATCGAGCGCGCCTACGACGACGCGAAATACGGCAAGCCGTCACGGGAGCCGGTGGTGGAGTGCACGATTCCGTCGGCGCTCGATCCGACGGTCGCTCCGCCCGGACAACATTTGATGTCGATGTTCGTGCAGTACGCGCCGTATGCGCTGCGCGACGGGACCTGGGAGGAACGCAAAGACGCGTTTGCGGACGCGTGCTTCGATTTCGTCGAACGGTATGCGCCCGGTTTCAAGCGTTCCGTCCTCGCCCGTCAGGTGCTGAGCCCGGTCGATCTCGAGCGAACATTCAATTTGACTGGCGGTAACATTTTTCAAGGCGCCATGTCGCTCCATCAACTCTTCATGTTCCGGCCCATCCCAGGTTACGCCGGCTATCGAACGCCGATCGCCGGGCTCTACCTCTGCGGCTCCGCCGCGCATCCGGGCGGCGGCGTGATGGGTGCCGCAGGCCGGAACGCGGCGCGCGAGATGCTGAAGTCATGAGGATTCGAGTAAAGATGGAACAACATGCGGCGGCGCGCATTCATGCGCGCAAGAGATAGCGGCGAGCCAGGTATATGAAGTTGACCGCGGAGGGCGCTCATCCATGAATTGGCTGTCGATCGTCCACACGACCAAGCGCGTGCTGTCGCTGCCGCGCTACGCTTCGTTGGTGGTGCGCTTGGCGCGCGACGTCAGGGTTCCGGTCGCTCTCAAGGCCGGTGCGCTGATCCTGGCGCTGATGATCGTATCGCCGTTCGATCTGCTCGGAGACATTCCGGTCATCGGAATGCTCGACGACGCGGCGCTGCTCTTCTTGCTCGCCGATCTCTTCGTCCGGTTCTGCCCGCACGACGTGGTCGTGGAGCATCAGGCTGCGGTCGGCCTGTTGAAAAACGTTACGCCGAAGCCGAATTAGTCCGTGGATCGCGCTCGAAGACGAACACGCGGCGCTCCGGCGTCGAGCTTGCGAACGACTCGATGAAGTGGTAACCGTTCTCGCGAGCCAGATTCAGCGCCGATTCGACCTTGGCAGCATTGCTCGCGGGCAGCTCGAAGGTCATATACGCGACCGGACCCTTGCAGCGGCTGTTGACTCCCGCGGTGGCGCGATCGACCAGACGGGCGATGGCTCGAGCCAAAGCGCTGGCGATGGTCTCGCCCGCGATGAAGAGCTTGCTGCCGACATGCTCGATGGGCAGTGTCCCGAGGCTCGGGTCAAGCAATGAGAGCCGCAGCCGGTCCTTGGGCCTGACGATTGAAAATGTTTGGCCGCGGTAGACGACGTCGATCGACTGACTCCCATCCGGCAGCGCCAGCCGATCCTTTTCCAAAATCCGCGAACCGGCTTCGAGTCCTGAATTCAATTGCTCGAGTTCTTCGGCGAGCAGGTTCTGGATGATGCGCCACGCGCTGTCCGCGCGCTCCGCTTCGCTGCGCTTTTCATGACTCACATCGCTGTATTCTCGCAATCGTTCGCGAATCGAGCCGCGGATGTCGGCGACGTGAAGATCTGTTTGCAGCTCCTGAAGCACCAGCCGTTTCCTCCGAACCGTGATGGCGAAAGTGCGTCGTTGCGCGGCGACAAAGTCGAGCGAAGCGCGTACGAGAATTTTTGGACGACCGAAGTTCGGCCATGTTGCGCGCGTTTCCCTCCGTCGCGCGCCGGCGCCGACGCCGAACATTGTTTCGAAGCTCTTGCGTTCGCATCGCGGAAGCAGGGCGCGGCGCGGCGATGCGCGGAACGAGGAGCGCGATGAGCCGTCCCAATCCGCCGACGAGCGCTGCGAGGTTCATCGCGGGAATACTCGCGGCATTGTGGGGGATGCTCGGGTTGGAGCTCGCGTACTCGTTCGGCTCGCTGTACGGCGCGCGATCGGCCATCGTCGTCGCTGTCGCCGTCAACGTCGCTCTCGTCACATCCGCCGCGCTCGCCTTCGTCAACGCCGGACGCTGGCGAGGCATTATGATCGCCGCAATCGTCGCCGTGACCGCGGATCGACTTTTCAACATGATATTCACGGGCGCGACAGCGTTGGGCATAGCGATCGATCTGCTCGCGGCGCTTGCAATCGCAGCGGTCGCGCTGTTCTCGCCTCCGACAAAGCCGGCGGCCTGACGGCGCGCCGCGACGTCCCACAAGAGGCGCTATCGCGCAGCGGTCGCTACTAGACTTTTGACGAGTTCTTCGGGCGAGGCAGCCCGGGCGAAACACGCTGTGCCTCGGCAGAGATAAGCCGCGCCGTGCCCCTCGGTCTCGGGCCGGGGTATCCCGGATCGTCCCGGATCGGCGTCTGGGTCGGGAATATTCAATCGGAGGGGGGGCATCGGAAGCGCCAGAGCGGCTTCGCGGAGCGCGATTGCCACCGGATCGTCCCCGTTTCCCACGATGTGAACTTCGATCGGCGGCTCGAGTGCGTCCAGCACGGCGCTCCCGTAACCGGCGGCAAAGGTGCCGAGGCCTTTGTAACCGCCGGTGTATCGCGACAGCAGCGTCCGCGCGCGTTCTTCGTGCTTCGCCTCGCCGGCAAGCGCTGCGCACGCCAAGAGCGCCCGCGCCATGACGGCGTTCTCTTCGATGGGCGCCGAGCGGACCGCCAGCCGGGCCGGGTCCGCCGGACCTTGAATTCGGTCGCGATACGCCCCGTCATGCGAATCGTAGAGAACATCCGCCGCGTCGATCAGGTGGCTGGCTCGCTTCAGCCAAATGCGCTCGCCGGTCGCCGAAAATGCGCTCGTCGCCGCCAGCGAGCTCCAGGCTTGGTCGCTAAGAAGTCCGCGCACGTGCGCCTGACCGTCAAAATATCGGGCCATCAGCCCGTCGACCAGCAGCTGCGACCACAGCGATTCAAGGACGGCGACTCCGCGCTCGATCCAAGCCGCACCTCCATCCACCAGCGGCCCGGAGATGATGAGCGCGCGCGCCATTTCGGCGTTCCAGGACGCGTACAACGTCGGATCGACGTACGGCTTGGCAGCGCTCTGGCGCGCCGCGGAATCTTTCGCGTAATACTCCTCATCGGCGTCCTGGCTGCCGCCGTATGCGCCGAACGCCGGGTTCCACAGATTCGCGTTTGCGTAGCGGACGACGTCGGCCGCCACCTTCGCGAGCCGCTCGTCGCCGAATAGCGCACCCGCGCGCGCGCACGCCAGCATCAGTCCGGCTAAGTCCTCAAGCATTTTTTCAAAATGCGGAACGCTGAAATCGCGGGTCGTCGAATAGCGGAAGAATCCGCCCCCGACGTGATCGTACATGCCGCCTGAGGCCATGGCGTGCAGCGTCTTTTGGGCCATCGTCCGCGCGCGTTCGTCCTTCGATCGCGCGAAATAGTCGAGCAGAAAATTCAGGACGTTGGTCTGCGGAAACTTCGGCTCGTCGCCGAAGCCGCCGTATTGCTCGTCGAAACTTCGCTCGATCGCGGTCAGAATGGCCCGCGCCGTGCCGGGATCCAAATCCGACGGCGCCGTTGCGACGGCCCTGCCCGGCTCGTTCGGGCCGTGCTCCGCCCTTGCCGCGATCTTGGCGCCCACATCGAGCCGGCGCGCCGGGTCTTGCCAGAAATCGGCGATCTGGCTCAGCATCGCGCGGAACATCTCGGGCGGCACGTACGTCGCGCCGTGCAAAATTTCGCCATCCGGCGTGAGGAACACGGTGGTCGGCCAACCGCCCATATTGTACCGGGCGTTGACGTCGGGCCGTTGATCGTTGTCCACGCGCACCGGAACGAACCGCTCGTTGATGATCCGGATGACCGCATCGTCGGAGTACGACGTTTCATCCATCACGTGACACCAGTGACACCACACGGCGGAGATGCCGAGCAGGACTGGCTTGCCTTGCGCCTTCGCCTCTTCGAACGGCTGCGGGCCCCACCTTCGCCAATGGATTTCGGCGGCTCGATTCGGGCGCGGAGAGAAATGCATGCCGGACGGGTATTCGCGCGCGTCCGGACAAACTCCGCGCCATGTCCTGGCAGGCCCTGACCGCGCTCAGCACCGCATTCACCGGCTTAGTGATCCTGCCGACCGTCATCGACGTGCGCATGTTCGAGCATATCGCGCGCGACGCACAGCGATTCATGGGAAGCAAGCGGACGCGGGAACGCGCCGCCACGACAGACTAACAATGCATGGACTCGATATCCGGCCGGTCGGCGATGCCGCCGTCGTCGCGACGCTCGGCGAAACGATCGATCTCGCGCTCGTTCGCCGCTGCCACGCGCTGGCCGCGGCCGTCCAGGAGGCCCTCGGCGTGGCCGCGCTGGACGTCGTCGTCGCGTATGCGTCCGTGCTCGTCCGCTTCGACCCTATCGAAACGGAGCTCGCCGAAGTACTGGCAGCAGTCCGGGGAGCGGCGGAACAGTGTGGTGGAACTGCAGCAGGCGGTCCCGGGACCGGCGTGCGCCGATCCCGCCACGCATGGAAAGCATGGAAAGTCGGCGTGTGTTTCGGGGAAACGCACGGACCCGATCTCATCGCTGCGGCGTCGAACGCGGCGATGTCCGAAGAGCAATATGTCCAAACGTTTTGCAGCGCCGAATACACGGTCGCGTTTCTCGGCTACGTCGCGGGCTTTCCATATCTCGTGGGCCTGCCGGAGCAACTCGCGCAACCTCGATTGCCGTCGCCTCGTGCGCTCGTTCCGGCCGGGAGCGTCGGGCTGGCGGACCGGCAGTGCGGCATCTACCCTCGCGCGTCGCCGGGCGGCTGGCGGCTGCTGGGCCACACTGCGGCGCCGCTTTTCGACGTGCGGCGAGATCCGCCGGCGCTCTTCGCGTCGGGCGATACGATACGGTTCGAACCGGTTCGCACCATCGATTGTGCCACGGCTGAGGTCGTCGGGTGAGGCGTTCGGTGCGCATGCTGGATGCCGGCGTGTTGACGACCATCCAAGACCTTGGTCGCCGCAACGCGGCGCGCTGGGGCGTCTCGCCGTCAGGGGCAGCTGACTGGTTCAGCGCGCGCGTCGCGAACCGCTTGGTCGGGAATTCGGACGGAGCGCCGCTTTTGGAGATCACGCTGACCGGCGCGGCGTTCTTGCTCGAAGCCGACGCGCGCCTGGCGATCACCGGAGCAAGCGCGCCGGTCGCGGCGGGCGGCGCGCCGCTTGCGCCGTGGACATCGCACGACGTCAGGGCAGGCGAAAAGATCGCGGTCGGCCGCGCGATCCGCGGTCTGCGCTCGTACGTCGCGTTCGATGGGGGAATCGCAGTGCCGCCGGTCATGGGGAGCGCGAGCACCGACCTGGGCGGCGGCTTCGGCGGGCTCGGCGGCCGCCGCCTTGAGGAAGGCGATGGATTCCCACTCGGCCCGAAATCGGTTGCCCCGGCGCATCATCTTGCGCTTGAGGCGTCGGCCATCCCGGCCTGGCCGGCCTCCGTCACGCTCGCTGCGACCGTGGGGCCTGACGCGGACTGGCTCGAGCCCGCGTTGCAGCGGCGGCTGCATGACGTGGAGTACCGGGTTTCGGCGGCGTCGACCCGTCAAGCAGTTCGCCTCGAAAGCGGTGCGCCCGAGATCGCCGGCAGCACCGGCATCGTATCGACGGGCGTGGTCTCGGGCTGCGTCCAGATCTCGAGCGCGGGACTGCCGATGGTCTTGTTGTGCGAACATCAAACCACCGGCGGCTATGCGACGGCGCTGTGCGTCATCACGGCGGATCTGCCGCGCGCCGCGCAGCTCCGCCCCGGCGACTCGGTTCGTTTTTCGCGAGTCGGCTACGGCGAAGCAGCCGAAGCTTTGGACGCGAGCGTCCGCAAGCTGGGGCGACTGCGCGAGGTCGGCGGCGACGCCCGCTTGAGCGCCGGTTTCTCCGAGGGATTGACGTGACCCGCGAGGCGGTGGACCTCAATGCCGACGTCGGCGAGGGCATGGGCGATGATGCGGGTCTGCTCGCCATCGTCACCTCTGCGAACGTTGCGTGCGGCGGCCACGCAGGCGATCCGCAAACGATGGACGCGACGATCAAGATCGCACTCGAGCGAGGCGTGGCGGTGGGCGCCCATCCGTCGTATCCGGGCCAGGAACATTTCGGCAGGCAAAGCGTCAAGTTGGCACCCGAAACATTAGAACGTGAGCTCCTCGTGCAGCTCGACCTGCTCGCGTCGATCGCGCGCGCCAGCGGGGCGGTTCTGCATCACGTCAAGCCGCATGGTGCTCTGTACAACGACGCCGCGAAGGACAAGCGGCTGGCGGCGACCGTCGCGACGGCGATCGCGCGATTCGATCCCCGTCTCATCCTGGTTGGGCTTGCCCGTTCTGCTCTTCTCGAAGCGGGCGAGGCCGCCGGCCTGCGCGTCGCGGGCGAGGGCTTTTGCGATCGCGCCTACGAACCCGACGGCAGCTTGCGTCCGCGGTCTCTTCCCCATGCCGTGTACGACGATCCGCGCACGGCGGCGAGCCAGGCGCTTTCGCTCGTGGAGCGCGCCGACATCGAAACTTTGTGCATCCACGGCGATTCGCCGCACGCTCTGACGATGGCCAAAGCGGTTCGCACGGCGCTTGAAGAAGCCGGCATCGCGGTGAGAAAGCTGTAGCGGCTCGTGAACGACGAACGCACCGAAGACATCCTCAATTCGATCGGCGAGCGCTTTGCCGGCGTCGAGGTGCTCAAAGCGTCGGCCCGCCGCGAGCGCGGGCTGCTTGCGGTGACGGTCGTCGTTGATCGCGAGGGCGGCGTCGATACGGTCCTCTGCGAAGCGATATCGAAATACGTGACGCAGCGCCTGGATGCGCTGCGCCCCGTTCAAGCGTATCGCGTTGAAGTGGGTTCCGCCGGCGTCGAGCGGCCGCTTTTGAAGCCCGACCATTTCCGGCAGTTCGCGGGCCGCGCGGCGCGCGTCATCACGAGTCTGCGCATCAACAATCGCGTTGAGTTCGCGGGCCCTATCCGCTGCGCCGGCGAGGCCAGCGTGACCATCGCCGATCCTCACGCAGGCGACGTGGAGATCCCCTTCGCCGCGGTCAAGCGCGCCCATCTGACGTACGAACCGCGCGAGGATTTGCGCGGCAAATAGCATCCCGCGCTTGCGGGACAAACGTATTTTTGCTAGAATATGAAGGAGCTTCGAAGAGGAGCGGGTCGCACCCGCTCCTCTTTTATCGCCCAGAAAGACTATAAAAGCTGTGACGCCAGCCAGAAAAACCTTGAAGAAGAACGCGACCGCCCAAGTGCCGGGCGTCGCCAGCCCCGCCACGCCGAATCCGGAGCTCATCGACGCGCTCAAAGAGCTCGAACGCGATCGCGGCTTGTCGTTCGAAGTGCTCATCGAAGCGCTCGAGGCTGCGTTGGTCTCGGCCTACAAGCGCAATTTCGCCCGAGAGGCGGAACTCGTCGGCAATCCGGTCGTCGTCGTCGATCGAAACGACGGGTCGTATCGAGTTTTTTCCCGCCGCACCGTGGTCGAAGAGGTCGCGGATCCGACGCTGGAGATCGCCGGGGTGGATGCCGGCCCGAAGCACGCGGTCGGCGACAACTTCGACGTTGAGGTGACGCCCAAAGAGTTCGGCCGCATTGCAGCGCAGACCGCGAAGCAGGTCATCGTGCAGCGCATCCGCGAGGCCGAGCGCGACATGATCTACGACGAATTCAACGACCGCGTCGGCGATCTCGTCGGTGGCAACGTGCTGCGCTACGAGCAGCGCAACATGTACGTCGATTTCGGCAAGGCCGAATCGATTCTGCCGCTCGCCGAACAGGTGCCGCGCGAATCGTACCGGATCGGCGCGCGCGTGCGCGTCTATGTCATGGAAGTGCGCAAGACCAACAAGGGCCCGCAGATCATCGTCTCGCGCGCGCATCCGAACGTCGTACGCCGACTGTTCGAGCAAGAGGTTCCCGAAGTGGCGCAAGGTCTCGTCGAAATCAAGGACATCGCGCGCGAACCCGGATCGCGATCCAAGGTTTCGGTGTTCACCGAGGAAGAGGATATCGATGCGGTGGGCGCATGCCTCGGACCGCGCAGCTCGCGCGTCAACAATCTGAGCGACGAATTGCACGGCGAAAAAATCGATGTGATCCAGTGGACCGCGGATCCAGCGGCCTACGTCGCCAACGCGCTGCAGCCGGCCAAGGTGCTTTCCGTCCACCTCAACGAGCGGCAGCATCTGGCCGAGGCGGTCGTTCCAGACTATCAGCTCTCACTGGCGATCGGCAAGGAAGGTCAGAACGTTCGCCTCGCCGCTCGTCTCACCGGCTGGCGCATCGACATACATAATGAAGAGCAATGGGCCGAACTCATCGCACAGCGCGTCGACGAAGAGAAAGAGCTCGCCGAAGTGGCAGCGATGGCAGAGGCAGCGGCGGAGGAGTCCGGGGTCGAACTCACGCCCGAGATGCTCGCGCAAGACGAAGAACTCATCCGCAAGCTTCAGGAACTGCAGCGGACCGACGAACCCGACGGTGACGAAACCGCAAGTCAAGGGGAGCAGCCGCAGTCGGCGGAATCGGAGGCCGGATCGTAGGCCACGTTCCGATACGCCAGTGCGTCGGGTGTCGGACCCGTTCCGACCAGCCGCGGCTCTTGCGCTTCGCACGGTCGAAGGCCGGTGCGTGGTGCGCGGATTCGCGGAGGCGGTTGCCGGGGCGAGGAGCGTATGTCTGCTCGCCGGAGTGCTTGGCGATGACGAAGAAGAATAAAAGATACAAGGGCTTAGCTGAGGCGACCGTCCCGCCCGATGCCTGGCCGCTGTAGCTTGCGAGCGCAGCTCGTCGTTGCTTTCCGAGCGGAGCTCGGATAACAGGAGACAATGCCGACCATCATCCGAGTGCATGAGCTGGCCAAACAGCTGAACCTGTCGAGCCGAGAAACGATCGCGTTGCTCGGCAAAGTGGGCATTCAGGCGTCGACCCACATGAGCGTCATCGACGAGCATCGCGCGCGCATCGTAAAGGGCGTGCTGAGCGGCAATCTGGCCGAAGTCGCCAAGGCGCACAAGCCGAAACGATCCGCTGGAAATGGCGCGGCGCAGGCAGCTGCAGCGCCGCCGGTCGTCCAGCTTGACTCCGTCGCGCCGGTAGTCGAACCAAGCCAACCAGAGGAGCGGATCGCGGATGCCGCCCCCGCCGCCGCAGCGCCGGAATCGCACGACGTAACCCCGCGGCTCAAACCGGTGCCTGCCGGCCAAAAATCCGCGCGGCCGCATGTCGCGCATCCGAAAGTGGTGCCGGCGGCTTCTGCCGATCCGAGCGCGCCGATACCGACGCTGAAGGCCGCCGCATCCGCGCCGCCGAGAATTCCGGCCCGCGGCGTTCGACCCGGAATCGTGCCAGGACCGCTGCCCGGCAGAATGCCGACTCGCCCGGGCCAAGCGCCCGCGCGGGGCATCGGCTCGCGCCCGGGGCAACCACCGGCAGGACCCGCATCGACCGCGCCAGTCATCGGCCGGAAAAAATCGCGCGAAGAACTCGAGCGTGACCGCAAGGAGCGCGAGCGCGAGGAGCTGCTCAAAAAATCGCAGCCCAAACACAAGGCCGCGCAAGTCAGCGCGACCGTCGTCGAGCCGACCGTTCTCAAAGATCTAGAAATTCCCGATCTTATCACCGTGCAGCAACTCGCGGCGGCCATGGAAACGCCGGCTGCCCAGCTCATCGCGCAGCTCATCCGCATGGGCACGATGGCCACCATCAATCAGCACATCGCGCCAGACGTCGCCGCGCAGGTCGCCAAGCGCTTCGGCTACCACACGGTCATCAAGGAAGCCGGCGAAGCCACGGTCGGCATCGCCGTCGAAGCCGATCCTCCCGGCTCGCTCACGGCGAGACCGCCCGTCGTGACCGTACTCGGACACGTGGACCACGGCAAGACGTCGTTGCTCGACGCCATCCGCTCGACGAAGGTGGCCGCCGGCGAAGCGGGCGGGATCACGCAGCGCATCGGCGCGTACACCGTTGAGAACGGCGACCGGAAACTGACGTTCATCGACACGCCCGGTCACGAGGCGTTCACCGAGATGCGCGCGCGCGGCGCCAAGGTCGCCGAAGTCGCGATCTTGGTCGTGGCGGCGGACGACGGCGTCATGCCCCAGACGATCGAGGCGATGAATCACGCCAAGGCGGCGAACCTACCCATCGTCGTCGCGATGAACAAAATCGACAAACCCGGTGCGAATCCGGATCGCGTCAAACAGCAGCTCAGCGACCTTGGGCTGACGCCTGAGGACTGGGGCGGACAGACGCAGTTCATTCCGGTCTCGGCGAAGCAGAAGACCGGCATCGACGACCTGTTGGAGATGGTGCTGCTCAACGCCGATCTGCTCGACCTGAAAGCCAACAAGAATCGCCGCGCGCAGGGCGTCATCATCGAAGCGCGGCTCGACCGCAACCGCGGACCGGTCGCCACCGTGCTCGTGAAGAACGGCACGCTGCGCGTCGGCGATATCGTCGTGGCCGGTGCGGCCTGGGGCCGGGTGCGCGCCATGTTCGATGATAAACTCGATCCGATCAAACGCGCCGGTCCGTCGATTCCGGCAGAGATCATGGGTTTGTCCGATGTGCCCGCCGCCGGCGATACGCTCGAAGTGGTTTCCGACGAGCGCGACGCGCGAGAGCTCACCGCCAAGCGGAGCCAGCGCAAACGCGAGCGGCGCATGGCGACCGCACGACGCCCGGTCACGCTCGACGGGTTCCTCGAACAAGCCAAAGAAGGTGGGGTGCGCGACCTCAATCTCATCATCAAGGCCGATGCGCAGGGTTCCATCGAGGCGCTGCGCTCGCAGCTCGACAATCTCGCCAACGAGGACGTCCGCACGCGCGTCATTCATACCGGCGTCGGCGGCATCAACGAATCGGACGTCATGCTCGCCAGCGCGTCGAACGCGATCATCATCGGCTTCAACATCCGACCCGATGCGACGATCTCGCGCAAAGCGGAAGACGAAGGGGTCGATGTCCGGCTGTACGACGTCATCTACAACGTCATCGACGAAATCAAAGCCGCGATGACGGGGATGCTGAAGCCGCGCACGCGCGAGGTCGTGCTCGGACAGATCGAAGCGCGAAAGATCTTCAAGGTCAGCAAGGTCGGTACGATCGCCGGCTGCTACGTGAAGAGCGGCAAGGTGACAAGAGATGCGCGCGTGCGCGTGCTCCGCGACAGCGTGATCGTCTACGACGGCAAACTGGCGTCGCTGAAACGGTTCAAAGACGATGCTCGCGAAGTGACCGAGGGATTCGAGTGCGGCGTGTCGATCGAGAATTTCAATGACGTCAAAGAGGGTGATGTGCTCGAGGCCTACGCGTTGGAGCAGGTCGCGCTCGCCCCAGCGTGATCCAAGGAGCGTCATGGAAAAGGACGTCGTCGAACGGGCTCACGAGATCTACTTCAACGTGATTGTGGCGCACGGCGGAAGTCAAGATGCGTGGACGAGCGATCAACGGACGGAGCTGCGTCGCGCGCTGGGTCTGCTGGAACCGCTCGAATCGGCGGGCGAACTGGGCGCCGACGGCATCCAGCTGATGGCGTCGCTGTGCCTCGAGCTCGGCAACGACGAGCGCGAAGAACACGTGCTGCGCAAGGGGGTCGAACGATATCCGAGCGCGGTCGGCTTGCACGCCGATCTCGGCGTCGCTCATGCGAATCTCGGGCGCTGGCCCGATGCAGTGGCACATCTGTCGGCGGCGGTCTTGATGGGGATGGACGACGCCGACGAACAGTGGGCGGTGGCCGCTTCTCAACTCGTGGACGCGCTCGTCGAGTGCGGCGATCCGGAACGCGCCGAAGAAGTGCGCCTGTGGGCGCTTTCACGGGCGACGGATCACAAAGCGCGGGCGTGGCTGCAGGACGGCCCATCCGATAATTAGCTCAAACGCCTTTACACCCGAACACCTGTACGGGATATATGCAATTGTCAAGCCAGGGCGCGGCGGGCAGCCAACGGTTGCGGCGCGTGGAACACGAGATCGTTCGCGAGTTGAGCGAGCTTATTCACGAACATCTGAAAGATCCGCGAGTCGGCTTCGTGACGATCGTCGGCTGTACGGTGAGCCCCGACCTGCGCACCGCTCGCGTGTATGCGAGCCCGATGGGCTCGCCGCGCGCGGCGAGCCAGACGATGCGCGGGTTGGAATCGGCGACGGGTTTCCTCAGCACCGAGCTCGCAAAACGTTTGACGCTGCGCCGCTCGCCGACGTTGCGGTTCTACCGCGACGATTCTATCGCACGAGGCGTACGAGTGACAAGTCTCATCTCCGAGGTGAACCGCCGCGATGAAACTGGACGCACCAACCGCGAGTAACGGATATGCCGGACCGCCGCCTGCCGCGACGGACGTGCTCGAGTGCCTTCGCAGCCGGACGCAATTCGTGATGTGTGCCCACGAGCGTCCGGATGGCGACGTGCTCGGCAGCGGCTACGCGCTCGGTCTGGCTTTGAAGCAATTGAAGAAGGACGTTGTGTACTTTCTCGATGACGACGTGCCGAAAAACCTTCAATTTCTTCCGGAGTCGAGGTTTTCGCAGCGGACGTTCGACGGCGTGCGCGACGACGCGTTGTTCGTCTTCTTCGACATGAGCGATCAGGCGCGCGCGGGCAAAGCGCTGAGCTGGGTTCCAAGAGACCGTATCATCGACGTCGACCACCATCTCGGCAACTCGAGATTCGGACGCTGGAACTACGTCAACCAGAAGGAGTGCGCTACGGGGGCGCTGGTGCTCGACCTCATCACGGGACTTGGGGTGGAGATCTCGCCGGATATCGCGACCTGCCTGCTCGCGGCCGTGCTATCCGACACGGGCTGTTTCATGTACTCGAATGCCACGCCGCGTACGCTGCGCTTGGGAGCCGTGCTCGTCGAAGCGGGCGCCGACAAAGACCTTTTGGTCGAGCAGCTCTATCAGACGCGAACGTTCTCGGGTCAGAAATTGCTTGGCCGTGCTCTCGATGAAGCGGTGCTGACGCCCGACGGCATCTGCTACTCGGTCGTGACCAACGTCATGATGGACGAATTCGAAGCCACGCACGACGATCTGGAAGACGCTATCGGCGCGCTGCGCGCAGTCGACCGATGCGAAGTCGCCGCGCTGTTCAAAGAGACGGCAGACGGAGAATACCGGCTCAGCCTTCGATCGCGCGGCCGGATCAACGTGCAGTCGGTAGCTCAGGCGCTGGGCGGCGGGGGACATTTTCGCGCCGCGGGAGCGACGGTCGCTGGGCCTCAAGAGGCAGCCGTCGCGACGGTGATTGAAGCCGTACGAAAACACATGGCGGCGAGTCCCCGCTGACTCCCCCGGCCTTCGGCTTCATCAACGCATTCAAGCCGCCGGGTCCGAGTTCGACTGGTTTCGGCTCGTGGGTCCGCCGGCTTTTTGGAAACATCCCAGTCGGTCACTGGGGAACGCTGGACCCGCGCGCGAGCGGCGTCCTGGTGCTCGCGCTCGGCAGCGCGACGCGGCTGCTCCCGCTCATCGCCAATACGCGGAAGAGCTACGTATGCGAGCTCGTGCTCGGCCGCCGGACCGACACGGGCGACGCGGCCGGACGTCCGGTCGATGTCGCGCGGCCGCCTCCGGATGCGCTCGAGAAAGTGAAAGTGGGCGCGGCATCGCTCGTCGGTGAGATCGACCAGACGCCGCCCATGCACTCCGCCGTAAAAGTCGGCGGGCGCCCGCTGTACAAAAGCGCGCGAAGGGGCGTGAGCGTCGTGCGCCCGCCGCGCAGAGTCGCCGTTCACAGCATTCGCGTTCTTGATGCGGTGGGACCGGTGTACGCCGGTCCCACCACAACGATGCGGCTCGCGATCGAATGCGGAGCCGGCGTCTACGTTCGGACGCTGTGCGAGCAGATCGGCGAGCGCATCGGCGTGCCGACTCACATGGGCGCGCTGGTGCGCACGGCGTCGGGTCCGTTTCGCATCGGCGAGGCGAAGCTTCCGTTCGAAATAGCTCGCGAACCGCGCACGTGCCTCATCGATCCGCTGAACGTCTTGGAGCAGCCGCGCGTAGCGCTTTCGCCGTCGCAAGCGGCGCAATTCGCGCACGGGAATCCGGTGGCGGCGTCGGATGCGACGCTCGCGCGCGAGGTGCTCGTCATGGATGGCGAGTCGTTGGTGGGCGTCGGAACGATAAAACCCGATCTCGCCGGCTGGCTTTTTCCAACACGCGTTTTCGCTAACCGTCTGTAGCTTGCGAGCGAAGCTCGCCGCAGCTCGACGACCGCAGGTCGGGCAAAGAACTCGCCCGAACAGCGGTCCGATGCGCATCGTCCGCAGCCTTGACGATTATAGAGCCGACGCCGATCTCATGTTGACGATCGGCGTCTTCGACGGCGTTCACATCGGCCATCGTGCCGTGCTCGACCGGCTTTCGAGCCGGCGCCGGCCAGGCCTCATCAGCGGCGCGCTCACCTTCGTCCAGCATCCTCAGGAATTTCTCAACCCCGGCGCAGGGCCTAAGGTACTGACCACGGTCGACGAGAAGATCAACTTGCTCGACGCGTGCAATCTGGACGTGCTCTTCCTCTTGACCTTCGATGAACGCATCCAGCGCCTCGCCCCGGAGACGTTCCTCGAAGACGTCCTTCTTCGCCGGCTGAGGACCCGCAGGCTCGTCGTCGGAGACAACTGGCGGTTCGGGAAGGAGCGCGCGGGAGACGTCGCGCTCGCCCGCGGCTTCTTGGAAGCTTGCGGCTGTGCGGTCGAGTCGGCCGATCTGCTCGCCCGCGACGGAGAGAGAGTCTCCAGCTCACGCATCCGCGATCTCATCTCCTCTCGAAAATTCACCGACGCTGACGGGCTCCTCGGGTCGCGATACGCGGTACGAGGAACAGTCGCCGGCGGCGAAGGCCGCGGTCACGTCCTCGGTTTTCCGACCGCAAACCTGGCGATCGCTCCGGAAAAACTCGTGCCGCCTCCCGGGATCTACGGCGCCACCGCACACCACGACGGCATCGACCGGACGGCCGTCATCAGCATCGGCGACAAGCCGACGTTCGGTGGAACGCACGTCGTTGTCGAGGCTTACCTGCTCGATTTCGATCGAAGCATTTACGGCGAGACGCTCGCTTTGCGGGAGTGGACGTTCGTCAGAGATCAGGTCCGATACGATGGGCCGGCGCAGCTCGTCGCGCAGATGCGGCGGGACGTCGCGGACGTTCGAGCCCTCGCCGGCCGGCTGGACCTCACACCGAGAGTCTCTCGCGGCGGCTAGCATATGCGCGCGCGAACTCCGCGCCGAATAAGAAGATCTGAGCGGAGTAATAGAGCCAGATGAGGACCAGCAGCACCGACGCGGCGGCGCCGTAGGAGGCGATACCGGTGCGGCCGAGATAAGCGCCGAGGAGAAGCTGACCGGCGATGAACAGCACGGCGGCGAAGATCGCTCCCGGCCAGACGTCGCTCCAGCGAACAGGCGCGTCCGGCAACAGCCGGAAGATCACCGCGAACAACCCGCTGATGACGACGAGCGAGACCGTGAGATTGATCGCCAGACCGAATTGCGGCGGCGCCCCGGGCACGCTTTTCTCGAGCGCTTCGAGACCCGTGGTCGCGAGGATGAGGCAAAGCAGCAAGAACGCGGAGCCGATGACCATCACGATCGACAAAAAGCGTTTGCGCAGGAGCCGGATGAATCCGCGCCGCGCGGGAGGTTCGACGTCCCACACGATGTCCAACGCCTCGCGAAGCTGTTCGAACACGCCTGCGGCGCCAAACAGCAGGACGAACACGCTGATCGCGGTCGTCAAAACGCTCGTCGTCGGTCGCGCGGCGATCGTCTCCAGCATGGTGATCGCCGCCGCTCCGGTCGGGCCGAGCAATTGCCGTAAGTTGTTCTGGACGTCACCGATTGCCGCTTGCCGACCGATGACGAAGCCGATCACGTCGATCGCGATGACGAGTAACGGCGTCAGCGAAAATGCCAGATAATAGGCGAGCGCTGCGGCTTGGCGCGACAGCGCCTTGCGCTGCCACGCGCGTCCGGCATCCTTGAGCAATCCGAAAAAGACGGTCACGCGCTTGGGCATGCGCGTCAATTGCCGCCGCGCGGCGCAAGCGCCTGCGCGCATCGCACCTCCCACCGGATCCGGTTTGAACGCCGAGGCGGAAAGGAAAAACGTTCTACGAGCCCCGCGGAACCAGAGCAGCGCTCGAAAATGGTTGGGCGATGGCGCAAGCCAAGCTGTCGGTCGTGATGCGCAAAGCGCGATCCCTGCTTGAAAGTTTTCGGCGAGATCGATGCGTCGAACGTCGAGCGCTTAGCGTGGCGTTGGGCTGGACGGCGGAGATGTTGTTCGGTCGCGGCGTCGCGGCGTCGCGGCGTCGCGTTTCAAGCGGGCGCCGGCGAGAAAAAACAAGGAGAGCAGCGAGATAGCATGGCTGAGCAATCTTTGGAGGGCAAGGTCGCCATCGTCACGGGCGGCGCGACGGGCATCGGCCGCTCGATCGCGGAGTCCATGGCGCGCGCCGGCGCTTGCGTCGTCATCGACTACGTTGGCTCGTCGGAAAAGGCAGGCGAGGCCGTGGAAACGATCCGGCGCGACGGCGGCAAGGCCCTCGCCTTCGAGGCGGACGTCACCAATCCGGAGCAGGTCAACGCGCTCGTATTTCAAACCGTCTCGCGGTTCGGTCAGCTTGACGTGCTCGTGAGCAACGCCGGCATGGAACAAAAGCATCCGTTCCTCGAAACGCCGCTGGACACGTGGCAGAAGGTCATCGACGTCAATCTCACGGGCCCGTGGATCTGCAGCCAGGCCGCAGCGCGGCAGATGGTGGCGCAGGGCCACGGGGGCCGCATCATCTTCATCACGTCGGTTCACGAAGACTTGGCGATGCCGACCAACGCGCCGTACTGCGCCGCCAAGGGGGGTCAGCGCATGCTCATGCGCACGCTCGCTGTGGAGCTTGCGCCGTATAAGATCACGGCGAACGACGTCGCTCCCGGGGCGATCGACACCCCTATGGACAAGACCGTCGAACAAGACCCGGAAGAGAAAGAAGCGCTGCTCGACGAGATTCCGCTGCGCAGGATGGGGAAACCCGAGGAAGTCGCCGGGCTTTGCGTCTATCTCGCATCCGAAGCCGCCGCATACATCACCGGATCGACGTTCATCATCGACGGCGGGATGATCCGCCAGAGCGGCAGTCTCTAGTGTTCTCAGCCGCCGGGACTCGGGTAGGCGGCATGGTGCCGTTCACGCTTCGGAATGGGTCTTTTTCGCAGCGCTCTTCGCAGCCTATTTCATGCTCCGCAATTGGCGCGGGATTTAGCGCATCGTCAGAAGCGTCGCGCCGACGGCGAGCACGATCGTGACGGGAGCGACGAACGCTCCGACTCTTAAATAGTCGAGCGCAGAGACTTCAAGCCCGCGTCGACGAAGCAGCACCAACCACATCAGGGTCGACAGCGATCCAATCGTTGTGAGATTCGGCCCCAAGTCGCACCCGACGATGGCGCCGCCGGCGATCCGGTGCGCGACCGACGCCGAGAATGGGACGTTATGCAGAGCTGCGACCGCGACCGCCGCCGTCGGCAGATTGTTGAGAACATTCGAAGCGACGGCGGTGGCGAGCGCCGTCGCCGCGCCGGCCGACTCCGGGTGTCCGAATGACAAGTGGAGGAGGGCCGTCAAGGGCGCGGCGAGGACGCCGGATTTCACGATCCCCTCGGTGAGAGCGAACAGCGCTGCCACGAGGACGATGATCGTCGGATTCGCGTTGCCGATGACCCGCCGCCAATCGAGGCGCCCGCGCAGCGCTGCGTGCGCCAGCATGAGCGCCGCGGCTCCGCAGGCCGCCACGCCCACAAAACTCCCGAGCGCTGAAGTGGCGACCAACACAGCGCCGGTGAGAGCGAGGAGGACGGTCGCCTCCATGCGATGGCGCGGGTCGCCCTCCGGAGCGGAAAGTCGCGACGGCTCAAAACGGAGTTGGATCTTGCTGCCGAGCATGATCCATAGGATGCCCGCCGTGGCGGCGATCGCGAGCACGCTGGGCAGCCAGAGGAGAGCGAGGTATTCCGATAGCGTCAAGCGGACCGATTCGGCGATCATGACGTTGACCGGGTTGCTGATCGGCAGCGCGAGCGACCCGGCGTTGGCCATGAACGCGGATGCGAGCGCGTAGGGCAGCGGCCGCAGGCGCAAGCTGCCGGCCAAACTGAAGACGAGAGGCGTGATGACCAGCACCGCCGCGTCGTTCGTCAGCAGCGCAGTGACGATCGCGGAGGACACCAACACGGTGACGAAGAGACGCCGCGCCGATCCGCCGGCCGCGCGAGCGCCGAGGAAGGCGATCCACGAAAAAAAACCGGCCGACTCGGCGACGGCGACCACCGTCATGAGCCCGGCAAAAAACAGCAGCACGTCCCAGCGAGCCGCCACCGCCTGCCACGCGCCCGCGGATGACAGCACGCCGGTGCCCACCATGACGGCGACGCCGGCGATCGCCGCCAGCCATTCGGGGACCCGCGAAGGCCGCGCGATGATCGTCGCGATCGTCGCGACAAATACGATCAGTGCTATTGATTCGCGGAGGAGCGCCATGACGGTTGCCTAGCCCGGTCGGCGCGATAAGTCCTGGCGGTGAACGAACAGACCACGCTCTGCCGCTGCCCGGAGTTTCAGGCGGCGATCAACGGGTCACGATCGGAACGAGTTCCTCGAACTGCATGCCGTCGGCGTTCCGGGCGATGATGTGCCAGTTCTCAGCCCTGCGCGCAAGCGGCGGAAGGTCGGGAATCCTAAAGCGAAAGGAGAACTGACCGAACGCCGTTCGGCGCACGCTCGAGGAGAAGAACGGCGTGCGCAGTTCGACGCTGGCGACGTTTGTCGGGGTCGTGATGGAGCCGTTCCAAACGCCTCCGGATCGGATCGTCAAACTCGACAGCCAGATGCGTTCGATCGCCGGCGCTGCACGCGGCGCCGCGACCGTTGCGGGCATGGGCGGGGGCGCTGAGCCGCCTACGATGAGATTCGACGGCAACGGCGCCAAGCGAGGCGCGCACCCGAAGAGCGCCGCTGCGAGCGCAAGGGCTGCGCACGATGGAGACATGAGATGACGATCATGAGCCCGGCTGCGAACGACGATCTCGGCCGCCCTCCCGCTAACTTTTCCCTCGACCTGGTGAGCGGCATCGCGGGTCTGATCGCCGCCGCCGGTTACCTGATCGACGCTTGGTCGCATGCGCATTTCCTCATCAGTTCGGAAACGTACTTCACGCCGACCCACGGATTCTTGTACGGCGGCTTCATCGCGATCGGCATCTTCACGACGCTTTCGGCCGCGCGCAATCACGCGCGAGGTTATCCGTGGCGCTGCGCGCTTCCCCGCGCCTACGATCTGACGGTTGTCGGACTCGCGATCTTGATCGTCGGTGCGCTCCCCGATTATCTCTGGCATCTCCTCTACGGAATCGAAGAGAGCCTCGATATCTTGTTCAGCCCAACGCACATCCTGCTGGGCATCGGCACCGCGTTCGTGGTCCTCGGTCCGCTGCGCAGCGCTTTAGAAGCGCGGCCGCGCCCCGCGACGCTCATCGCGCAGCTGCCGGCTTTGCTGTCCTGCGCGGCGCTCGTCCTCTTGATGATGTTCTTCACCCAGTACGTCTTCAACCCGGGCATCGAGCGCGCGATGACCCCCGTCGGCATGTCGCGCTTTGGTTCTGATTTCGAAGGAACGGCTTTCACCTATTTTCGGCAATCGCTCGCCATCCTGATCATCTTCGCTCATGCGGCGCTCATCGGAGGGTTCAGCCTCTTCGCGATCAAGCAATTCTCGTTGCGGTTCGGGTTTCTCACGCTCATGCTCGGCATCAGCTGGGCGATCGTCTCCGCTCTGCTGCTGAACAGTTCGAGCGCGTGGCTCACGAACGCCGGCAGCGCCGTCATCGCGGGACTCGCCGGCGACGCGCTCGTCCTGTGGCTTCGACCAGGATCGGTACGAATCGCCGAATTCCGCTGGTTCGCGTTCGCCGTGCCCGCCACGTTCGCCGCAGTCCTGCTGATATTGACGGCGACCATCATGGGCGGCACCTGGTTCGACCGGAACATCGCGATCGGCACCGTGCTTTTCTCCGGCGCGATCGGGCTGTTTGAAAGCTACTTGTCGCTGCCTGCGAGCGCGACGCCGGACATTGGCTGAGGAACGGCGGCTCTGGCTTGCGCTGGCGGCGGCCACGGTCGTCGTCCACGCGGTGGCGATCGGCCACTATGGCTATTTTCGCGATGAGCTCTACTTCATCGCGTGCGCGCATCACATGGCGTGGGGTTACGTCGACCAGCCGCCGTTCGCGGTCGTCGCGGCCTGGCTCGCAGGGTTCTCAGGCTACGCCATCGGCATGCTGCGCGTTCTTCCGGTGCTTGCCGCAGCGGCGACCGTCTGGCTGACATGCGCCTTCGTGGGGGATCTCGGCGGCGGTCGCGTCGCCCAAGCGCTCGCCGGCGTGAGCGCTATGCTGTCGCCGCCGTATCTCGCGCTCGGCGGGACGCTCGTCACAACGTCGTTCGAACCGCTCTGCTTTACCCTCGTCCTCTGGCTCACTGCGCGAGTCGTGCGGACGAACGATCGTCGGCTTTGGCTGGCCGTCGCCGCCGCCGTCGCGTTCGGCCTCTACGCGAAGTACTCCATGCTCCTGCTCGCCGGCGCCGTCGTCGTCAGCCTCGCCTGCACGCGCCAGCGGAACATCTTGAACTCCGGCTGGTTTCTAGCCGGACTCGCGCTCGCCGTCGCGCTCGTGATGCCCAATCTGCTTTGGCAGGCGAATCACGGCTGGCCGCAGCTCGAAGTGCTCCGCAACGAGATCGCAACGCGCCACGCTTGGGCCGGCGGCATGGAACTTGAGTTCAGCGGCTGGGCTCGCAACGCGCGTGCATTCGCGATCGAACAGGCGCTTTACCCGAACCCGCTGCTGCTGCCGCTGTGGATCGCCGGACTTGTGGCCCTTGCGTTCGACCGCGAACTATCGCAGTATCGATTCGCGGCGATCGCTTACGCAATCGTATTCGTTCTGGCGATCGCGTTCGAGGCGAAGGGGTACTATATCGTCGGCACGTACGCGACGCTTTTCGCAGCCGGCGCCGTCGTCGTCGAACGGCGCCTTCGGTCGCATCCGGCGCTGGCCCGCATGCTGGTGCCGGCCGCGATCGCGGTGTCGTTGCCGCTGCTTCCGCTCGCGCTGCCCGTCTTGCCGGTGCGAACGCTTGTCGCATACACGGCGGCGTTGGGGCTCACCGGCAGAGATCGCACGCCGCCGATGCTCGTGCAGCCGCTCTTCGCGGAAGAATTCGGCTGGGACGGACTAGCGCAGCGCGTCGCAGACGCATATCGCGAGCTACCAGCCGCGCAACGCGCGCACACCGGCATCTTCGCTGATTCGTACGGCGATGCTTCAGCGCTGAACTTCTACGGGCCGCGCTACGGTTTGCCGCCGGCCGTGAGCGGCCAGAACAATTTCTATTTGTGGGGGCCGGGCGGCTACGACGGTCGCTCGCTCATCGCTGTCGGCGCGACGCAAACAGAGGCGCTGAAACGCTCGTTTGGGAGCGTGCGACTGCTCGGTACCTTCGTCGATCCATACCGTCGCGCGGTCGAGGGGCCGGATCCTATCTGGCTGTGCACGAAACCGCGCGAGCCGTTCGACCGATTGTGGGCTAATTTCAAGTGGTTTGGGGCGTGATCGTTCGCGCCACCTCGGCGCGAGCTCGGGTGGCACGTGCCGTGGAGGCGGCACGCGTCCGCTTTCGGAAAGCCCACGCTTCGATGTGATCACTCGAACGCCGTGCGACGAGGGCATCCTTTCGGCAGCGCGCGGACGCGCCGCAGGCGGCCCCACCAACGCCGCCTGGATTCTCGCTGCAACGATCCTTGCCTCGGGCATGGCGTTCATCGACGGCACCGTGGTGAACGTCGCGCTGCCCGTCATCGAAGTCGAGCTGCACGCGACGATCATCGAAGCGCAATCGATCGTCGTCGCCTTCAGCCTGTTCTTGGCTTCATTGATGCTCGTCGGCGGTTCGCTTGGCGATCACTTTGGCCGGAAGCGGATGTGCCTGTCGGGCGTCGGCGTTTTCGCGGCCGCCTCCGCGTGGAGCGGTCTCGCGCCCGACGTGCATCATTTGATCGTCGCCCGCGCCGTTCAAGGTATCGGCGCCGCGCTGATGATGCCGAACAGCCTTGCGATCGTCGCCGCGTCCTTCGACCAGTCGAGCCGCGGCAAAGCGATCGGCATCTGGTCGGGGTTCTCGGCGGTGACGTCGGCGATCGGCCCCGTGCTCGGAGGCTTTTTGACGGAACACGCCTCCTGGCGCTGGATTTTTTTTATCAATATACCGATCGCGGTCGCCGTCTTTGTCATCGCCGTCCGCCACGTTCCGGAGAGCCGCGACGACGAAACGGTTCACCACCTCGACTGGTGGGGCGCGCTCGGCTGCACGATCGGCTTGGGTGGTCTGTCATACGCCTTGATCTTCTCGCAGCAGGCCGGCTGGAAAGATGCCGGAGTGCTCGCCGGTATCGGTGTCGGAGCGGCGGCACTGGCAGGATTCGTTTTCGCCGAGGCGCGTGGCCGCGTTCCGATGATGCCGCTCGATCTTTTTCGGTCGCGGATCTTCAGCGGCGTCAATCTCATGACGTTCTTGCTGTACGCCGCGCTGAGCGGCGCGTTATTTTTCGTGCCGTTCGATTTGATCCAGATCCATCACTATACGCCGACCTTTGCGGGCCTGGCGCTCTTGCCGTTCGTCGCGCTATTGTCGGCGCTGTCGCGTTGGTCAGGCGGGCTCGTCGACGCCTACGGGCCGCGTCTACCGCTGATCGTCGGCCCGATGGTCGCCGCGATCGGACTAGCGTTGTTCGCCTTGCCAGGCTCGTCGGGTAGCTACTGGTCGACGTTTTTTCCGGCCGCCGCAGTCCTCGGCCTCGGCATGGCCATCGCGGTCGCCCCGCTGACGACCGCGGTGATGAGTGCGGTATCGGATGACCGCGTCGGCATCGGTTCCGGAGTCAACAATGCGGTCGCGAGAATCGCCGGTTTGCTCGCCGTCGCGCTGTTCAACGTCGTCGCCGCGGCGTTGTTCATGCCCGCGCTCGCCCACGGTCTGGCGCACGTTCACGCTCCGCCGGCTATGACGCAAGCGATGTGGGCTCAGCGGCTTCGCATGTCCGCCGCTCAAGTTCCCGCCCACGTGAGCGGCGAGCTCGCGCAGCTGCTGCGGGGCGCCGTCGTGAGCGCGTTTCTTTTGGCGTTCCGGGCGGCGATGCTGCTCGGAGCCGCGATGGCGGCAGCAAGCGCCGTCGTCGCGGCCGTCACGTTTCGGCGCGCGTGAGGCGCGGCGGCGATCGTTGGATGGCCGCTGATTGGGAAAGAAGACGGACGTGCACAAACGCAGTACTCAGAGGGCTGGTTTTCCGTGCTCCAGACGAGCGATCGAAGCCAAACGGCGGTCATGACGCTGGAGCCGGATCGTGGAGCGGTGAAAAGGTCAACGAATATCCGCGCCAGCGAGCAGATCCTGCTCGTGCTCGAAGGCGAGGTGGTCGCGGAGATCGGAGAGCAGCGTGACGTGCTCCATGCGGGTGACGTCGTGATCGTTCCGCCAGGTGCGGTGCGCCGCTTCGGCAACGAATCGTCGAAGAGCAGCGTGGTCACATTCAACGTCTACGTCCCGCCGGCGTACTAACCCGTGGTCTTGTCGCCCGCCGCCCTGGGCGCCTCATTGTAACGCCGTTGCATGTAGATCCGCAGACCAAGCACTGCGCCGGCGGCGAGGACGAGCAGCGCGCTGCCGGTCATGGCCGTGACCGGCGAGACAGTTGCGAAGGGCGGCCCGCCCGGCGTCTGCGGGATCGGAGAGGTTTTCACGAAGAGCGATTGCGCCGCTTTGTCGACGCGCACGGTCGTGTGGGTACCCTGGTACAAACCGACGCCGACGCCGAGAACCAATCCGGCGACCGCCAAGGCGGGGGCGAGGCGGCTGGCCTGGGAGTCGGCCGCGACGATCAACGCCGTCAGGGCGAGGAAGGCCGCGGGCGCGAACCACATGCGCGTGACCGACCATCGCTGCTCGCGCGTCTGACGATATATCCGATAGCCGATCATCGCAACGATGACCGCGACGACGACGATGAAGGTGGCTGATTGATTCGCCAATAGCGTTCGCCTACGAGCTCAACATGGTTGTGGTTGCGGGGGCTTGGATTTCCAGGTGGACAAGACCTTAGAGCGCAGGGTTGGAGCGGTTCTTGAAGTCGCCTTCTGAAGTATTATCCAAGAAACAAGGCTGTTTTTTCGATTACGACGAAGCAGCCAAGCCGAAATTGCCGCAACGGTCCAACTTCGCAGCCAAGAATCTGAGACTTGGCGAGAGTCGCGTGCCTAATAAGCTGCAAGCCCTTATGCCGTGTTATTCTCTCCCTTCCGAAGCTCCAATCCCCCAAGAAAGGCAGCTGCTTATGTTCGTAACCGTTATCCATCGCATCAGCAATCCCGACCAGTTCGAGTCGGCCGCCAAGAGCGCAACGGAGGTAATCCCGTCGCACCTCAAATTACACCAATACCTAACCGCCACAGACCGCAAGACAGCAACGTGCCTGTGGGAAGCGCGTTCAGTCGCGGACGTGAAAGAATTCCTAGAACCCGTTGTGGGCCACGTGAGCCAGAACGAGTACTTACCGCTGAACGCCGAAGCCGCGTTCGGCTTGCCAGCCGCATCGTCGGTTCCTGGACTCAACTAAAAAAAGCGAGGCCGGTTGACTACCGGCCTCAACTGCCCCTGCTTGATGATGCCGGGCATAGCGATTTAGACCTTTAACGCTTCTTCAACCGCCTGATCTTCCGACCACGCCGCGCCGTCGGCCGCAAGCTTTGCGAGCCGGTCCGCGTTAAAATGGTCGCGCAGCGGCTGCGTGAGCCAGTCCAGGTCTTTCTGCTCCTGCGCATCTAGTTCGCGGCTCACTTGGACTGCGGCTGCCTCCGCATAGCCGATGAGTTGCGCTCCCCGCTCAAAAGCGCCTTGCCGGACGGCCACACCGACAAGCAACTCAATGGACCACGGAATCTGATCGGTAATCTGTTCGTCACAGCTTACCTTCAGCGCAGCGCGTGCGTGCAATCTCGCCTCATCAAGCTGCCCCAGCTCTAGGTGATAGAGCGCAAGCTGATTATCTGCTAGTACACCGAGGCGGCGATCCTTCAGCTGCTCACAGATTCTGTGCGCCTCCTGGGCAAGCTCGGTTGCACGCGTCAAGTTGCCCTCGAGTTTTTCCAAATATGCAAAGTCGATGAGGGATATTGCCCTGTTGTGCCCTCCAATAACCTCTCCCATCTGCAAAGCCTGCGACATCAGCTCACGCGCGCGGTCGAACAGGCCCCGTTTCCGGTAGATCTCGCCGAGAGCATGAAGGGCGGCTGCGGCTCGAAGACGATCGCCGAGGCGGCGCGCCAGTTCCAACGACTCCATCAGTAGCGGCTCAGCTTCATCGAGTCGATTCCTGGAGACAAGCGCCTCGGCACAGTAAAAGATTGCTCGCACCAACATGGGTTCATCGCCAAGCGCGCGCGCCACCGTGAGCGCCTGTTCCGTCGCGGCCAGCTGCTGCTTGCGATACGCTCCCGTCATCAGCCGTGTCATCGCCAGGCTGATGGCGAGGCTGAGCGCTGGGTTTGCCGATGGGTCGACCTCTGATTGCGATTTTTCCAACCAGCGCCTCCCCTCCAAGAGGTCTCGGCCTATCCAGAAGGGCCACAAGTTCTCCGCCAGCGCGACGCCGAGCATGGGGCTGTTCCGCTGCATCAAGCTCCAGCCGAGCGCGGCGCGGATGTTGTCGATCTCAGCGTCCACCTGCGCATGCCAGAGGAATTCCGGTATAGTGCTCCAAGTCGAGCGGATCTGTCGCCCCCACTGCGCGAAATACTCTGCGTGCCGCCGCGCGGCCACATCGAACTCACCGCGTTGTTTCAGCCGCTCGAGCCCATACTGGCGCAACGACTCGAATAGGCGATAGCGCTGCGTTTCTGCATGGAAGTCGACGACCACGAGCGACTTGCTCGCAAGCGACGAGAGCTTCTCAAGAATCGAAAACTCGTCGAGCATCTCATCCGAGCACACCGCGGCTGACGCTTCGAGCATCCAACCGCCCTGAAAGATCGACAAGCGGCGGAAAAGCGTCTTCTCCTCCTCTGCGAGCAGTTCGTAGCTCCACTCGATCGCCGCGCGCATCGTTTGCTGCCGCGGCAGCGCAGCGCGATCGCCGCCGGTGAGGAGGCGGAATCGCTCGTCGAGTCGTTGCGAAAGTTGATTGACGCTGAGGATCGTGACGCGAGACGCAGCAAGCTCAATCGCGAGCGCGATGCCGTCCAAGCGACGACAGATGTCAGTCACAATCGCAGCTTTGTCATCGGTGAATGTGAACCGCGCGTCGGCGGCAGAGGCACGCGCCACGAAGAGCGCAACGGCGCCGTACCGCAGGGCCTCCTCGGCGCTCGGCTGCTCCTCCAGGGACGGCAGCGAGAGTGACGGCATGCGGTAGACCTGCTCACCGTGTATATTTAAGCCTTCGCGACTCGTCGCGATCACCTTGACCTGCGAGCAGTCTTTGAGAATCGCCGCGACGGCCCGCGACGCTTCAGTAACGACGTGCTCGCAATTGTCGAGAATCAAGAGTAGCCGTTTGCTCCGTAAATAGAGCCGCACCTGATCGAGAAGCGAGCGGCCATGTTGCGGCTGCACGTTGAGAACCAAGGCGATCTCGGGGACCACGTACTCAGCACCCCCAAGCGGCGCGAAGTCGACAAACCAGACGCCGTCGCCAGAACCGTCGAGCAGGTCGGCTCCGATCTGGAGCGCGGCGCGCGTCTTGCCAACGCCTCCAGTGCCCACGATCGTCACGACCTGCGATTTCGCGAGCAGCGCTTTGAGCTCGGTCAGAACGTCGTCGCGACCGATGAAGCTCGTCGCTTGTCGCGGTAAATTGTTCGGTAGCACGTCGAGCGATCGCGGCTGGGGAAACATATCCAGTAACCCGGCCGCGATCAGCTGATAGACCTGCTCGGGCCGGGAGAGATCACGCAGCCGATGCTGCCCGAGATCGCGCAGGCTCGACTGCGGCGGCATCACTCCTTGCAACAAGTCGGTTGCTGTGCCAGAGACGAGCACTTGCCCACCATGCCCGATTCCAAGCAACCGCGCCACGCGGTTGATCGCCGGGCCGAAGAAATCGCCGTTGCGTTCGTCCGCCGTACCAGTATGGATCGCCATGCGCACGCGCAGACCATCAACGCTCGAGAAATCCTCGGCGTTGAGCGCGCGCTGTGCTTCCAACGCCGCCGCGATGGCAGCCTCGGGTTGCCTAAACGCGATACAAAAAGCATCGCCGACTGTCTTGAAGACAAAGCCGCCATGCCGTTTGCTTGCCGCTTGCATCAGCGCGTCGTGTCGCGCGACGGCAGATGCCATCGCTTCGCGGTGCGCTTCCCAACGGTGCGTCGAGCCTTCGATGTCGGAAAATAGAAACGTCACCGTGCCCGTCGGCAAAGTAACGGGGCTCTTGCCTTTGGGCTCAGCCCCACTCTCGGGTGGCATCGACTGTGGTGTTCCGCTGCGTGCTTGCGGGAACCTAGCCCGACGAGCTAGCCCTTACGCCACCTGGGCGCACAAGATCCCTACATGCGAAGCAAGCGCACCGGCTGGTGGCGTCGAGTCGTTTTTACAACGGGCATTGTCCGAATGATGCAGAGCACCAGCAACCGCATAAGTACGAGTGCGGGCACCCGGCCTGCGCGTAGTGTTTGCGGTTTTTCGTCGCGACCAATCCGCGGCACGTATAGAGCCCTTACATCACCAAACAGCAGAGCACAAACATAAACTGTTCGTGCTCTAATCTAGCGTGGTGGAGATGAGGGGACTCGAACCGCGGCCCTTTGCCAATGCCCATTCAGATAGGCCCCGCCGAACCCAGGCGCGTCGACGAGATTCACGCGCTCGATACAGAAGGAACTTACATCACGAGAATTCTACACACTCGTTTGGACTTTGCCCATATTTGCATCCACACGAGTGCTTCTAACCGCGATTCAAATGGTCGGCGCTAGAGCCTCATCCGGTGTATGGTCCGGTGGTTCAGCAAATCTTCAATATGCGAGCACAGGGCGTATGTCGTCGCGATATTGCGGGCTGTTCGACTATCCGAGGCCATCTGTACCTGGGTAGGCTTATCTTCAATCGGCGTCCATCGAAGAGCGCACCGCATATTCGAGAAAATCCTCGAAGTCAATGGATAATAGTGGATAATGCTCACCCCTCGATTGTTTCACAAGAACTTTTTGACGAGGCGAATCGGACGAGAACCCGACGCGGTAAGCACAATGTGCGTCAATGGAATCGCCACACTTACTTGCTCACAGGACTCGTCCTATGCGCCAAGTGTGGAGGGGCCGTGATATCCTGGCGCGGTGACAACCGTCATAACAAAAACAAGCCCTATTTCCATTATGCCTGCTCAAATGCGAGAAAGAGGCACACCTGCGATGTGCCGCTAGTTCGTTGCGACGACCTCGACAGAGCCGTCCTTGAGGCGGTCAGGTCTCAGCCTCTCGATGCCGCCGTGACAATTTGCTCAGGGCATTGGAGGATGGTCAATCTAAGACGATAGTCGCACGTGTCAACGACCTGGAAGAGCAAATCCAGATTCTCTCAAAACGGCTCGCAAATCTCGAACTATCCCG
>Ga0207416_1000342_pt1 | contig 83061 bp, 73 predicted proteins | sample PaiPotPPM11metaG_FD_184107 | JGI IMG/M metagenome (GOLD analysis project Ga0207416, IMG submission 184107) | Iron sulfur acid spring bacterial and archeal communities from Banff, Canada, to study Microbial Dark Matter (Phase II) - Paint Pots PPM... ... | reverse complement strand
GAGCACATCGATGCTTTCATCGCAGCATACAACGAGACAGCCGAGCCATTCGCCTGGACCAAGAAAAAGGTCTATCAACGGCGCTTCAAAAATCGCCGTATCACCCAACTTTGATTCCGGGTACTAGCCGCGGCCTGGCTCGCCCTGTTCGGTTATATTCTTCTCGTCGACCACGAATTGGATCGGAAGGGCTATCTCGACGGCCACGCCTCGATCGCGGGGTCGGCCTTGCTGAGCTGGGGCATCGCGACCGGTGCGCGCTATGTTGCCGGCACGCCCTATGCGGATGTGTTTTTGGACAATGTCAACCGCGCCTTCGCCGGCCAGTACGAAGATATCCGGATACGCGGCCGCGCCGATGCCGACCGGCGGCGCAGCGATGCGGACAAGAATCGCGCCTTCGTCGCGGCCATCGCCGGCTTCTGCGCCGCCGCGCACGAGCCGGACGACCGGCTGATCCGCTGCGCCGAGGCGATGCTGGCGCCGTTTCAGGTGCTGGACGATCTGGAAGACTTGGAAGAAGACTTCAAGGAAAACAATATCACCGACTTCGTTCGTATCGTCAGGGAATGCGTGTCCGCGGCGACGCCGCCGAACCGAACCGAAATGTATCGCGCCATCATGAAGGACCCGCGCATGACGAGTACGCTTTTCCGCGCGCAGGACGGCGCGGAAAAGGCGCTGCTGATCCTCAACCCCGATCGCGATCGGGAACTGATCGGCTACATTTGCGATTTCCGGGAACGCAATGCCGTTCTGATCCGCGTCCTCAACGATTATCAGCGCGATCCATCGCCGATCATGGAACCCGAGGTCATGCGGCGCATCGAGCAAGTCGCCACCGGCTGCGGATAAACCCGCCTGTCATTGCAGAATGTGGCGGGCGGATTGCGTGGAAGGGCCGCGATCCGAAGCATGCCTGAGAACACCCCTGCCGTTGCTCACACCGACGTCGTTATCGTCGGCGCCGGACCCGCCGGCTTGGCAACCGCAATCCGGCTCGGCCAACGCGGCATCCGCCGCTTCGTCATCGTCGACCGCCAAAATTTTCCACGCGACAAGACCTGCGGCAGCGCCGTCACGCCGAGCGGCATCCAGATTCTGAAACAACTGGGCGCCTACGACGCCATCGCGGCGCAGGCACACTGGATCGATCGCATCAATTTCAATCTTGCCCGCGGGCGGCGCGTTCAGCTCACGTCGCCGCTCCCGCAAATGCTGGTCTGCTCGCGCCGCCTGCTCGATCAACTGTTGCTCGAGCGGGCATTGGCTTTTGGCGGCGGCTTTGTGCCTAACTTTAATGTCAGCCATCTCCTGCAACGCGGCGACCGTGTTCGCGGCGTCCGCAGCGCGGATGGCCGGGAGGTTCATGCCGAGCACACCGTGGTCGCGGAAGGAGTGCATTCCAAGCTGGCGCCCGAACGCGGCGGCCGCCGGCTCATCCAGACCATCATGGGCTGGTGGGAGACCGCGCCGTCACGCCACAATGAATTGGACTTCGTGTACGACCGGAAACTTCGGCCGTTCTACGGTTGGCGGTTTCCCGAGGGGCCGACCTGCGTCAATATCGGAATGGGCTACGACGACCCGGACGGCCGCATCAACGCCCGCGATTTGTTCTCGGGCTTCCTGGAACGGCACTACAAGGACTTCGTTGCCAATTCGCGGCAGATCGGCGGCTGGAAGGGGCAGCCGCTTTCGCCCTCGTTCAAGACCGAAAAGTTGACGTCGCCCGGACGGATTGTGGTCGGCGAGGCCGGGCGCATCGTCGATCCGGCCTCGGGCGAGGGAATTTATCAGGCGCTGCATTCCGGTCTCCTGGCGGCGGAAGCCCTGCATGAAATTTTTAGTCGCGGCACCGACCCTGCCGCTGCTCTGAGAAAATACGAAGCGGCCTGCCGAAATGCTTTCGACGGCTCGCTCCGCTTTAGCCGGCTCATTCGGGCCGTCTTTGCTCATGGCGGCATCGAGGGGTTGAGTCGAATCTTGCCACAGAATCTCGATCTGCAATGGACGGGCGGACATCGGCGCATCGATGTAAGTGCATCGATGTAAGTGCAAGCGCAAGCTGACGCAACGAAATCGAAGGCGCCGAGATCATTTTCCAATATGCGCGAGCGTTTGCCTTGTATTGCGTCCGATCACCGGTTATATTGCCACCCATATCGATAGAGCCAGCAATGTTGCCAAAATGAAAACGACGCTCGACATTTCCGATCCGCTGCTGCGTGACGCCCGCAAGCTCGCCGTGCGCGAGGGCACGACCCTGCGCGCGCTCGTCGAGCAGGGCTTGCGGCGGATTGTTACCGAAAAGCGGCGGCGGCCGAAATTTCGTCTGCGCCAGGTGACATTTCGCGGCAACGGTCTGCGGCCCGAATTGCAAGACGCGAGCTGGGAGCGGATCCTCGATCTCAGTTACGGCTATCCCAGCGAGTGATCGCGGTCGACACCAATATCCTTGTCTATGCGCACCGCGAAGAAGCTCCATTTCACGCCGTCGCATCGCGACGCTTGGGCGAACTCGCAGAACGCCGCGCTCCCTGGGCCATTCCTTGGCCGTGCGTGCATGAGTTTCTCGGCGTCGTCACCCACCCGCGCGTCTTTAACCAGCCGACGCCGCTGAGCCTGGCGCTCGACACAGTCGATGCATGGCTGCAAACCCCGAATTTGCTCCTCCTCGCAGAAGCCGATGAATATTGGCCGCATTTGCGGTCGACGATCGTTGCCGGCAAGATCGTCGGGCCGCGGATTCACGATGCGCGCATTGCGGCGTTGTGCCGCCAGCACGGCGTGCGTGAATTGTGGTCGGCCGATCGCGACTTCAGCCGCTTTCCCGATTTGAACGTCGTTAATCCGCTGACTGGGTAGGTTTTAGGTTGCTTCAGCAAAGCGGTGAAACTCCCGTCGCAGCGCCATCGCGACCGGGCCGGGCTTGCCATCGCCGATGCGATGCCCGTCGATCGATACCACCGGCATCACGATCTGGGTTGCCGAGGTCTCGAAGGCCTCGCGCGCGGCATAGGCCTCCGCAAGCGTGAAGCCACGCTCCGCCACGGTCAGGCCCTGCGCTTTGATGACGTCGAGAGTGACGGTGCGGGTGATGCCGCGCAGGATGGCGTGGTCGGCATGCCGCGTGACCAGCACACCGCCGGCCGTGACGATCCAGGCATTGGCGGAGGCGGCTTCGGTGACCTTGCCGTCATTGTCGACGAACCAGGCGTCGCGCGCGCCGCGATCGAGCGCAGCTTGCCGCGCCAGCACGTTCGGCAGAAGCCCGACGGTCTTGATGTCGACGCGGCCCCAGCGATTGTCGGGCACGCTGATGACGGCGATGCCTTTTTCAGCGAGCGCCTCGTTGCGCGCGCTATTGAGCGGGCGCGCCGTTACGACAACGCTCGGCGGCGTCTGCGACGATGGAAAGGCGGGGTCGCGCCGCGCCACGCCGCGCGTGATCTGCAGATAGACGACGCCGTAGCCGATCCGGTTCTTCGCCGCCACTTCGCGCAGGATAATGCCGAGCGCGGCGGGCGACATCGGCATGCGGATACGAATTTCGGCGAGCGAACGTTGCAGCCGCGCCATATGGCGGCGCTCGTCGATGAGGCGCCCGCCCCTCACCTCGCACACCTCATAGACGCCGTCGGCAAATTGATAGCCGCGATCCTCGATATGAACCTTGGCATCGCGAAACTCGAGATAGCGGCCGTTGACGTAGGCAATGCGGGACATCGGAGGTCAGACGACAGAGAACGGACGACAGAGGACCGAAGGACGCAAGAAGAGGACATTCTTCATCCGTCGTCCGTCCTCAGTCATCTGTCGTCCATCCTCAATCAATGCCGAGGGCTTTGAGCTTACGGTGCAGCGCCGAGCGCTCCATGCCGACGAATTCGGCGGTGCGTGAAATGTTGTTGCCGAAACGGTTAATCTGCGCCAAGAGATATTCGCGCTCGAACACTTCGCGCGCCTCGCGCAGCGCCAGACTCATCAGGTGTTCGCCGCCATTGCCGTGCGGCATGTTCGGAATCATCGAGCCGACGTCCTGCGGCAGCATCGAGGCGGTAATCACCGCCGCCGGATCGCCGCCGGCAAGAATCATCAGCCGCTCGACGTTGTTGCGCAGTTGCCGCACATTGCCCGGCCAGTCGTGCGATTGCAGCACGGCGAGCGCATCGGCGCCGACATTGCGCTTGGGCAGTCCGGTCGTTTGCGATATCTGACCCATGAAATATTCGACCAGTTCCGGAATATCGTCGCGCCGCTCGGCGAGGCTCGGTACGCGGATCGGCACCACGGACAGCCGGTGATAAAGATCCTCGCGAAATTTTCCTGCCGCGATGTCGGCCTCGATATTGCGGCTGGTCGACGAGACGATGCGGACATCGACCGTGACCTTGGTGCTGCCGCCGACGCGCTGGAACGTCTGGTCGACCAAGACGCGCAAAATCTTGTTCTGGGTCTCGCGCGGCATGTCGGCGATCTCGTCGATGAACAGGCTGCCGCCATGCGCCTCTTCAAGCGCGCCGACTTTACGGCTTGTCGCGCCGTTGCCGGCTTCGACGCCGAATAATTCGATTTCCATGTGTTCCGGCGTGATCGCGGCGGCGTTGATCACGACAAAGGGGCCGTTGACGCGAGCGGAGTGGACGTGAATGGTGCGCGCGGCGAGTTCCTTGCCGCTGCCGGAAGGCCCGACGATGAGGATGCGGCTGTTGGTCGGCGCCACTTTCTCGACGGTCTGGCGCAACTGGTTGGCGGCGGGCGAGTGACCGACCAAAGTGGCGGCGAGCGGGGCAAGCTGCTTGAGCTCGCGCACTTCGCGCTTGAGTCGCGAATTCTCCAGCGCCCGCTCGGCGACCAGGAGGAGCCGGTCGGCCTTGAACGGTTTTTCGATGAAATCGTAGGCGCCGCGCTTGATCGCCGAGACCGCGGTTTCGATATTGCCGTGGCCGGAAATCATCACGATCGGCAGTTCGGGATGCTGCTGCTTGAGACTGTCGAGCAATTGCAGGCCGTCGAGCCGGCTGCCCTGCAGCCAAATGTCGAGAAACACCAGATTGGGCCGTCGCGCGACCACCGCGCCAAGCGCTTCGTCGCTGTCGCGCGCGGTGCGAGTGCCGTAGCCTTCGTCCTGCAGGATGCCGGCGACCAGTTCGCGAATATCGGTTTCGTCGTCGACAATGAGGATATCGGACGCCATGGCTACACCGCGCTCTGTTGCGTTGCGGCGGACGCTGCCAGCGGTTCGGCGATGAAGCACAATTGCATCCAGGCGCCGCGGGCGCCCGGAATCTTTTCCGATGCGTCGCGCAGTTCGAGGCGGCCGCCGTGCTCTTCCAGGATGCGGCCGACGATGGCGAGGCCGAGACCGGTGCCCTTCTCGCGGGTCGTCACATAGGGTTCCAGAAGCCGCGCCCGGTTCTCTTTCGGCAAGCCGATGCCGTTATCGATCACGTCGATGACGATCTCCTGGCCGATGCGTTGTGCCCTGATAGCGATGCGGCCACGCTCCCCCACCCTACCCTCCCCCGCTTGCGGGGGAGGAAAGTTCGAAGAACCCTCCCCAGCTTGCGGGGGCGGCACTGCCCCGATCGCCTCGGTGGCGTTCTTGACGATATTGGTCAGCGCCTGCGAGATCAGCCGCCGATCGAAGCGTGCCGGCATGGTTTCGGCCGGCAATTCGACCTCGAAATCGATGTCGGGATGCGCGACGCGCAGCAGGAACACCACTTGGCGCACCGTATCGGCGACGTCGTCTGCGGCGACGACGGCTTTGGGCATGCGGGCGAACCGCGAGAACTCGTCGACCATGCGTTTGATGTCGTCGACCTGGCGCACGATAGTTTCCGTGCACTGCTCGAACACCGCCGGATCCTCGGTGATCGACTTGCCGTATTTGCGCCGCAGCCGCTCCGCCGAGAGCTGGATCGGCGTGAGCGGGTTCTTGATCTCGTGGGCGATGCGCCGGGCGATGTCGACCCAGGCCGAGGAGCGCTGCGCCAGCACCAGTTCGGTGATGTCGTCGATGGTGATGACGTAGCCGTGCTCGGTTTCGCTCGACTGCTCGCTGGTCACGCGTACCGAATAGTTTCGTTCCTGGCCGTCGCGCGTGAGCGTAATTTGCCGCTGCACCAGGCGCTGATTGCCGCCTTTCGCGGCGTGAAAAATCTCGGCGAGTTCGGGCGCGATGTCGCCAAGCGGCCGGTCGAGCACGTCGCTCTCGATGCATCCGATGAGCCGTTCCGCCGAGCGGTTGAGAATGGAAATCCGTCCGTCGGCGTTGACGCCGATCACGCCGGCGCTGGCGCCGGCGAGCACCGCCTCGGTGAACCGCCGCCGGCTGTCGATGAGGTCGCGTGCGCGAATGATGTCGTCATGCTGGGTGCGCAGTTCCTGCGTCATCTTGTTGAAGGTCTCGCCGAGCTGGGCGAGATCGCCCTCCGACCGGCGCACCGGCACCTGAATGTGCAGATTGCCGGTCGAGACCACGTTGGCGGCGCCGATCAGACGGCGGATCGGCGCGACCAGCCGGTTGGCAAAATCCAGCCCGATCCATGCCGAGGACAACAGAACGATGAGCGCGATGACGGCGAACATCAGCGCAAATGCGATTTGGATGCCAAGCCGCCGTTCTTCGAGATTGGCGTATTCGCCGACGCTCTCCTGGGTATTGCGCAATTGCTGCACGACTCGCGGATCGAGCAGCCGCGCGACGTAGAGATACATGCCGTCGTAGGCGTTGAGCTTGACGACCGACGCGACATTGTCGCCTTCGGGAATGAACGCCACCTGCGGTTGGGTATCGCTGGTCTCGGCGAGCAGTTGCGCCGACGGCTGCACGAATCTCTTATCCATCGTGATGCCGCCAGGCTCTACGATCGAGCCGTCGGACTTGAGCATCAACGCTATGGAGAGATTGCGCCCTTGGGTTTGGGCGGCGAGAAATTTGCGAAATTGATCGCGGTCCTGATCGAAGACGGGTTTCGCCCGGCCGAGGTCGTACGCCATCGCCAAATCCTCGCTGCGGACGTCGGCGGCGTGCTCGGTTACGTAGGCGTTGGCCACGATCAGCGATTGTTCGATCATGGCGCGGGTGCGCGTGGAAAAGAACCGATCGAGCCCGCGATCGAGCGTCGTCGAGGCAACCACGGAGACGAGGACCGTCGGAACCGCGGCGATGACGGCAAACAGGCTGACGATCTGAATGTGCAGCCGCGAGCCGGCGCGGCCGCGGCGGCGGGCTTGAACCACCACCCACACTTCCCGTCCGATGATGGCAAGCAGGAGAAGTCCGGTCACCGCATTGCCGAGCAGGAGCTTGACGACCACCTCGTGGACCGGCGCGATGGGCGTCAAGCCGGCGAGCACGAGGAATGTGGCGGTAGCCGAAAGCAGCGCGACGCCGACCGCAATCGCACCGATCAGCCGCGACGCGAGCGACATTGGGGCGGTAGCCCCTGGATCGAACGGGGCGACGGCCATTGGTGCACCGGCCGCCGGATTGAGCCGCGGCTCGACTTGCTCGACAGTCGTCATCTGAGCTTCCCGGAGCCTTCCAACCGCTGGACGCAAAAGGAGAATCTGCCGACGGATGGAATCCGGCCACCCGCCCCCAAGTGATGCTTTTATACAACAATGTTGCCCGATTGCGACAATTGCTAGGCGATGACGAGGGCAGACATCACGCCTTCATGGCCGAGGAAACTTCCGGCGCCCAGCCGCACATCGCGCCCGGCAAACGATTGTGTCGGCCCGCATCCGCCTTGCCTAACTCAGCCGCTACTGGTGCGGTAGACTTGAATATCCAGGTCGCGGATTTTCTTGCGCAGCGTATTGCGGTTGACGCCCAGCAGGTCTGCGGCGCGGATCTGATTGCCGCGGGTCGCCGTCAGGGCTGCGGACAACAGCGGACCTTCGACCTCGCGCAAGATACGGTGATAGAGGCCGGGCGGCGGCAGGCCTTCGTCGAATCCGGAAAAATAGCGGGCCAAGTGGCGCTCGACCGCGCTCGAAAGATTCTCGTCGCCGCCCCTGCTTTCGCCGGGCGCCACCAGCACCGGTTGCGACAATTCGGCATCGACCACGGCGGCCGTGATCGTTTCCTGCGGATAGAGCGCGGCAAGCCGGCGCGCCAGATTCTCCAGTTCGCGCACATTGCCCGGCCAGCGATGACGTTTCAGCCGATCGAGCGCGGCCTGGTCGATCTGCTTCGGCGGCAGTCCTTCACGCTCCACCATTGTGAAGAAGTGGCGGATGAGGTCGGCAAGGTCCTCGGTGCGCTCGCGCAGCGGCGGCAGGCGCAGCGGTACGACATTGAGCCGGAAGAACAAATCCTCGCGGAACAGGCCCTGCTGGATGAGCTGGCGCAGATCCTTGTTGGTCGCCGCGATGATGCGGACATCGGCCTTGATCGGCGTGCGGCCGCCGACGGTGGTGTATTCGCCCTGTTGCAATACGCGAAGCAGCCGGGTCTGCGCTTCCATCGGCATGTCGCCGATCTCGTCGAGAAACAGCGTTCCGCCCTCAGCCTGTTCGAAGCGGCCGGAACTGCGCGTATTGGCGCCGGTGAAGGCGCCCTTTTCGTGACCGAACAATTCGGACTCGATGAGGTCGCGCGGGATTGCCGCCATGTTGATCGCGACGAACGGGCCGTTGCGGCGCTTGCCGTAGTCGTGCAGCGCCCGCGCCACCAGCTCCTTGCCGGTGCCGGACTCGCCCGAAATCATGACCGTGAGGTCGGTCTGCATCAGCCGCGCCAGCACGCGATAGATTTCCTGCATCGCCGGTGAGCGGCCGACCAGCGGAATGGATTCGAAGTCCTCGACCTTGGCCGGCGGCCGCGCCTTCTCCTTCGGCTCCGACAGCGCGCGGCCTACGATCGCAGTGAGTTCCTTGAGATCGAATGGCTTCGGCAGGTATTCGTAGGCGCCGCGTTCGGAGGCGCGGATGGCCGTCATGAACGTGTTCTGTGCGCTCATGACGATAATCGGCAAATCCGGCCGCGCTTTCTTGATGCGCGGCAACAGATCGAAGGCGCTCTCATCCGGCAACAGCACGTCGGTGATGATGAGATCGCCGTCGCCCTGGCTGATCCAGCGCCACAACGTAGCGGCGTTTCCGGTCGAGCGGACCTCGTAACCTGCGCGCGACAGCGCCTGATTGAGCACCGTCCGGATCGCCGCGTCGTCGTCGGCGATGAGAATGCTTCCCGCGGGCATCAATGCTTCCCTTGTGGCTGAAGGACGCCGTCCGGCTCGGCGGCCTCACCGTTGTATGTCGCGGTATATTTCGGCATCAGAATGCGGAAGGTGGTGCGGCGTGGCTGCGACTCGCATTCGATGATGCCGCCGTGGTCGCCGACGATCTTGGCAACCAGAGCCAGGCCCAGGCCCGATCCGCTGGGTTTTGTGGTGACGAACGGATCGAACAGATGCGGCATCAATTCGTCGGGCACGCCCGGGCCGTTATCGCGCACGCAAAATTCGAGCGGTAAGGAAACACGGGCACGGGCGCCGGGAAGCGACAGCCGAACGCCAGGACGGAATGCCGTGGTCAGGGCGATTTCGCCTCCGGCGGTATTTTCCCCGATCGATTCGGCGGCGTTCTTGATGAGGTTCAAAAACACCTGAATGAGCTGATCGCGGTTGGCAAAGACCGGCGGCAGCGACGGATCGTAATCCTCGATGAATTTGATGTGCCTAGCGAAGCCGGATTGCGCCAGCCGCTTCACGTGTTCGAGGACGACATGGATATTGATCGGCTCGCGCTCGATCGGGCGCTCGTCGGTGAAAACCTCCATGCGATCGACCAGCTTCACGATGCGGTCGGCTTCGTCGCAGATCAGTCGCGTCAGCGTGCGGTCGTCGTCATTGGCCGATTGCTCCAAGAGCTGCGCTGCGCCGCGGATGCCGGACAACGGATTTTTGATCTCATGAGCGAGCATGGCGGCGAGCGCGATCACCGAACGGGCCGCGCCGCGATGCGTGAGCTGGCGGTCCATCTTGTCGGCGATGGTGCGCTCTTGCAGCATCACCACCACGTAGCCGGTCTGTTCCGGCAGTGGCGCGACGTGCAGATCGACCAGCCGGTCGCCGGGATTGCGCGGCGTGCCGAGATCGACCTTGTATTCATTGACGGCGGCGCCGCGCTTGCGCACCTGCTCGATCAGCGTCAGCAAGGGACTGCCGAATGGCACAAGGTCGCGCAGCAGGTGCCGTCGCAATAGCGGCGCCGAAACCTCGAAAAAGGATTCCGCGGCGACGTTGGCGTCGACCACTTTGCCGTCCGACGCCACCACGATGACAGGATGCGGCAGCGCGTTGAGCACGGCATCGGCGGCCGATGACGTCGGCAGTGGTTCGACGGCGCTCATGCCGCGCTCCGCCATGCCGTGGCCGTCGCCCCGAACGCGTCGAACGCTTCGCCAAGGCGCCGTTGCACAAGTGCGGGATCGATAGCGGTGAGGACTCGGCTACGGTGCGCCTTGAGGAGATGCAGCGGCGCGCCCGCGGTTGCCGCTGCGGTATCGAGCGCCCAGCCCAAATGCTTGCGGGCATGGCGCAGACCGATATCGACGCCGTGATGGGCGAGCATTTCGTCGTACAGCTCGCTGACCAGCGCCAGTTGACGGTTCAGCCCCGGCGATGCGTCGCGTGCGCCGGTTGCGAGATAATGTGCGAGTTGGCCCGGAAACCATGGCCTGCCCTGTGTGCCGCGGCCGACCATCACGGCATCGGCAACAGATGCCGCAAGCGCCGAATCGGCCTCTTCGAAGCTGGCCACGTCGCCGTTGACGACGATCGGTACCGAAACGCTCGCCTTGACCGCACGCACCGCCGACCAGTCGGCGCGCCCGGTATAGAATTGGCAGCGCGTGCGACCATGCACCGTGACCAGCGCCACGCCGGCCGCTTCGGCGCGCCGCGCCAGTTCCGGCGCGTTACGCGAACTGTCATCCCAGCCCAGCCGCATTTTCAGCGTCACCGGAACTTTGACCGCTTGCACGACCGCCTCGATCAAAGTGAGGGCATGATCGAGATCGCGCATCAGGGCCGATCCCGACTCGCCATGGGTAACGTGCTTGGCGGGGCAGCCCATATTGATGTCGATGATCGCTGCCCCGGCGTCCGCCGCGATACGTGCGCCTTCAGCCATCCAATGCGCCTCGCACCCGGCCAGCTGGACAACATGCAGTCCGGCACCCTGACCCTTCACGCGCCGTCGCGCGTTGCGCTTGCCGGCGGCAAGTGCCGCACAAGCGGTCATTTCCGAAATGACAAGGCCGGCGCCCAAGGCAGCGACCTGCCGCCGAAACGGCGCATCGGTAACCCCGGACATGGGTGTTAAAAAGACCGGATTCGGTATCCTCACATGACCGATAGAGGATAACCGCCCGCCTTTCGGCTCTTGGGAAGGGTGAGATGACATATGCACACTAAATAGGCGTCATAAGAGCGTTGCATAGAGTTTAGCCAAAAGACGGGCCTGCGCAAGTGCTGCACCGCAATATAACTAACCTGTGCAAATCCGCGATGGGGGAGGATCGGCGGTCGTCGATTTGAGAGCCCTGCCGCCCAGCCATAGCGGGCAATTCGCAGATGGCGACGACATGCGCTAAAGCCATTCCACGGCGCGAACGGAGATTTTATGACGGGTATGGTCGCGGCGGTGATCGTTGCAGCTGGACGCGGCGAACGCGCCGGCGGCGACGTGCCGAAGCAATATCGCGACATTGCCGGCGAGCCGATGATCCGGCCGACGCTGCGCGCGTTCCTCGATCATCCACAGATCAGAGTCGTACAGGTTGTCGTCAACGCCAAGGACCAGGGTATTTATCGTGCGGCGATCGATGGGCTGCAAAAACTGACCGCGCCAGTTCCGGGCGGCGCAACGCGGCAGGCCTCGGTCCGCGCCGGACTCGAAGCCTTGGCCGCAAGCGCGCCCGACCTCGTCCTTATCCACGACGCGGCACGGCCATTTCTCAGCAGCGCTCTCATCGATCGCGCCATCGCCGCCGGCAAGTCGACGGGCGCCGCGGTACCGGGCGTCGTCATCGCCGATACCGTGAAAGCAATCGATGCCGATGCCACGGTTGCCGAAACGCTCGACCGCAGCCGCTTGCGCATCGTGCAAACGCCGCAGGCTTTTGCGTTCGATCTGATCCTCGACGCGCATCGCCGCGCCGCGCGCGCCGGGCTTGAAAGCTTCACCGACGATGCCGCGCTCGCCGAATGGGCCGGGCATCGCGTCAGCGTGTTCGAAGGCGAAGCCGGCAACGTGAAAGTGACGACCAACGACGATTTTGCCCGCGCCGGGATATTGCACCTGGCCGGCCTTTCCGACGTGCGCACCGGCAACGGCTACGACGTGCACGCCTTCGCCGACGGTGACCATGTCATGCTCGGCGGCATCCGCATTCCGCATTCGCGCGCGGTGACCGGGCATTCGGACGCCGATGTCGCGCTTCATGCGCTGGTCGATGCCATTCTCGGCGCGCTCGCGGACGGTGACATTGGCTCGCATTTTCCGCCATCCGATCCGCAATGGAAGGGCGCGTCATCGGACCGTTTTCTCGCCTTCGCCTGCGAGCGTGTGCGCGCGCGGCGCGGCATCGTCGCGCATCTCGACGTGACCGTCGTCTGTGAGGCGCCGCGCGTCTCGCCGCACCGCGACGCCATGCGCGCGCGCATCGCCGCGATCGCCGGCATTGCGGTCGAGCGGGTCGGCGTCAAAGCGACGACCAGCGAGAAGCTCGGCTTTACCGGCCGCGGCGAAGGCATTGTCGCCATGGCGACGGCAACGATCCGGCTGCCGTGGAGCGCGGCATGATCGACGACGCGCTGCGTCGCACCGCGCGGCGGGTCCTCGATCTTTGCCGCGCCCGCGGGCTTCAGATCGCTACCGCGGAATCCTGCACCGGCGGGCTCGTCGCTGCCGCCTTGACCGAAATTGCCGGCTCCTCCGACGTAGTCGACTGCGGCTTCGTCACCTATTCGAATGAGGCAAAGCAAAAATTGCTGGGCGTGCCGGCGGTGACGCTGACACGCTACGGCGCCGTCAGTCGGGAAACTGCGGCGGCAATGGCCAAGGGCGCGCTGAAGAATTCGCAAGCCGATCTTGCGGTGGCGATTACCGGCATCGCCGGTCCAGGCGGTGGTTCGGTGCGAAAGCCCGTTGGGCTGGTCTATTTCGCTGCCGCGACCCGCGACGGCCGCCGCCTCGCCCGCCGCCGGCGATTTGGCAAGATCGGACGGTTGCGCGTGCGACTACGCTCTGTCGCGGAAGCGCTGATGCTCCTCGAAATACTTGCCGAAGACGCGGTCGATTGAAGTGTCGCGCTTCTCGATCAGCGGCGCCAAACGCCGTCTTGGTGCGAGTGTGCGCCGCCGCCGAAGCCGGACGCCGCTTGCCAATGCCCCGGATGCCAACGGCCGAAGTGCCCGTCTGTGCCGTGTCCGTCCCAATGACCGAAATCATGCAAGGCGAAATGACGATCGAAGCGATCGTGGCGCGAAGAATTGTGAAAATCGCGATGCAAGCCGTGTCCATAAAAGCCGTGCAAGTGGCCGCCGTACGATCCGTGGCCGATGGCGGGGCCAAAGCCACCATGTGCGCCGCCGCCACCGTGAGCGCCGGCGCCAACCTGGGCGAAAAAGATGGCCAGCGAACTCGCCGCGGCAACGGCGATGGACTTCCGCAAATAAATTCGCGTCACAGCCAAGCACCTCGCAGTCCGGCTTGGCATTATCTGCTTTCCGGCAAACCTATTCGACCATCCCCGCGATCAAACCGTCAGGATAGTTAAGCGAATAATCTCAACTCGGTTCGGTCCGGTAAACCTGATCGGCGCGTCGCTCGAAGGCTGCGGAGAAGCGGCGGAAGGCGGTTTCGAACATCGTTCCCATGAGAAGCCCGAGCGTACGGCTGCGGAATTCGTAAGCGATGAAAAATTCGACGTCGCAGGCGGTTTGCCCCGCGGCGCGAAAGTTCCAGCGGTTGCTCATTTTGCGAAACGGACCTTCGAGGTATTCGACGAGGATTTCAGCTTTTTTGCGATCGAGCGTGACGCGGCTGGTAAAGGTCTCGCGGATGAACTTATAGGCGACCGTCATGTCGGCGACGATCACCGGCCTACCTTCGTCGTCATTGCTGCGCTGGCGCACGGAAAGTGATCGGCATAACGGCACGAATTCGGGATAATGCTCGACGTCGGCGACGAGATCGAACATGTCGGCTGCGGAGTGCTGCACCCGCCGCTTGGTCGAGAATTGCGGCATCAAATCATCGCGCCGACCGCAGCGCCTTCAACCGCGCGTAATCCTCGCCGGCATGGTGCGACGAGCGCGTCAGCGGGCTTGCCGCCACCATCGAGAAGCCTTTGGCATAAGCGATCGTTTCCAGCGTCTTGAATTCCTCCGGCGGCACAAAGCGCATCACCGGATGATGCTTGCGCGACGGCTGCAAATACTGCCCGATAGTGAGAAAATCGACGCCCGCGGTGCGCAGGTCGTCCATGACTTGCAAAATCTCGTTCCGTTCCTCGCCGAGCCCGACCATGATGCCGGATTTGGTGAACATCTGCGGGTCGATGTCTTTGACGCGCTGCAGGAGCCGGATCGAAGCGAAGTAGCGCGCGCCGGGCCGCACGGTGAGATATTTCGACGGCACAGTTTCCAGATTGTGGTTGAAAATGTCCGGCCGCGCCGCGACCACGGTTTCAGCCGCGCCGGTTTTGCGCAAAAAGTCCGGCGTCAGCACTTCTATGGTGGTGGCCGGACAATGCGCGCGGATTGCAGCGATCACGGCGGCGAAGTGCCCCGCCCCGCCGTCGTCGAGATCGTCGCGGTCAACCGAGGTGATGACGACGTGCGTCAGGCCGAGCTTGGCGGTTGCTTGCGCGACATGCTCCGGCTCGGCGGCATCGAGCGCAGTCGGCAGCCCGGTCTTGACGTTGCAGAATGCACAGGCCCGCGTGCAGGTATCGCCCATGATCATGAAAGTGGCGTGCTTGTTCTCCCAGCACTCGCCGATATTGGGACAGCCGGCTTCCTCGCAGACCGTATGCAGGCCGTTCGCGCGCACGATCTGCCGGGTCTCGAGATAGCCCCGAGAGACCGGCGCCTTGACTCGAATCCAATCGGGCTTGCGCAAGGCGGGTTGATCCGGCCGATGCGCTTTTTCCGGGTGACGGGGCCGACCGGCTGCGTCAGTAACGTTGTCGATCAGGACGGCCATAGGGCTTTATATGGAGATTCGCGCGAGAATTGCCCCGCACCAAAACTTACGGCTACGCTCGGCGCGCCGCAAGGCTCCGGTTCCAGCGCTGGCGACCGGCTCTGACGCAGGCAGCGCATGAACAATTTGTTAGGCTTCGACTGTGTTTTTACCGTCTCGCTTCATAACTTTTGCCACAATAATACGCATGCTGATCTTTCTGCGACAGGCGATGTCGCGTGAGGATTTATGGCCACAGGCAGCAAATCCGTTTCTGGAAAAAAAGCGGCAGCACTGGCGCTGCACCGGTTCGGCTTCGCGCCGGCTGGCGACCAGATCGATGCCATCGCCGCGGATCCGCGCGGCGCGCTGCTCGCCGATCTCGATCGACCTGCGGCCGGCGAGCTGAATGTCGATCTGCCATCGAGCGCCGAAGCGGCGCGTGCGGTATTCGATTTTCAGGCCGAGCGTCGCGCGCAGCAAAAGCTTGCCTTGCGTGTTCAGAAGGCGGCCGCGACCGCTGGCGAAGCGCAAGCTATGGCGGACTTCGCCGGGGCGGCCATGCCGGACGCCGGACCCGGGCCGCATCAGCCGCCGCTGCCGCAGCAGCTTCTCCTAAACGAGGCGAAGGCGCGCTTTTATGCCGCGACCGATGCCGATATCGGCTTTGTCGAACGGCTGGTCTGGTTCTGGTCGAACCATTTCTGCGTGTCCGCCGACAAGATCGTCGCCATGACCGGCCCCTATGAGCGCGAAGCGATCCGTCCCCATGTGCTCGGCCGCTTTGCCGATTTGCTGCAAGCCGTCGAAAGCCATCCGGCGATGCTGTTCTACCTCGACAACGTCGAATCGATGGGAGCGAATTCGATCGCCGGCATCGACCGCGACAAGGGGCTGAATGAAAATCTGGCGCGCGAGACGCTCGAATTGCATTCGCTCGGCGTCCGCTCGGGCTATACGCAGGCCGATGTCACGAGCTTCGCCAATGTGCTCACCGGTTGGACCTGGCTTCCGCCGGCCGAACCCGTCCATGGCGGCGAGTTCATTTTCAATCGGCTTCTGCACGAGCCAGGCGCGCAGACTGTGCTCGGCAAAAGCTATCCGCAACCCGGCATGGCTCAGGGCCGCGCCGTGCTCGCCGATCTCGCGCGCCATCCGGCAACGGCGCAGCACATCGCGGAGCAACTCGCGTCGCACTTTGTTGCCGACGAGCCACCGCCCACTCTCGTCGCCAAACTTGCAAAAACTTTCAACGATAGCGCCGGCGATCTGAAGGAAGTCGCCAAAACGCTGGTCGCGGCCGACGAATCTTGGACGCCGCAGCGGCAAAAACTCAAACTTCCGGCGGTATGGATTGCAGGTGTGCTTCGCCTCGGCGGCGCGAAAGCAGCGGTCCCCATCGGCCTGGTGATGAATGCGCAAGCCACGCTCGGCGAGCCGCTGTGGCGGCCGCCGGCGCCGAATGGTTTTTCCGACACCGAAGCGGCCTGGATCGACGGCGTGCCGCATCGGCTCGACATCGCCAATGCCTTCGCCGGACGGGTGCCCGCGGCCGACCCCATGGCGCTCCTCGAAGCCGGTCTTGGGCCGCTCGCCTCCGCCGCGACGCGCGAGACGGTGGCGCGCGCCGAGACCCGGCGGCAAGCTCTGGCGCTCCTTGTCATGACGCCGGAATTCCTGCGGAGCTGATCTTTGCGGAGATGAAAATGAGACTGCATGCTGCCTCGCGCCGCGAAATGCTGCTCGCCTCCGGCACATTGTTCGCCTGGGCGTATCTGCCGAAGCTTGGCTATGCCGAAGGCCGCGATCCGCGCTTTCTCGCCGTTATCTTGCGCGGCGCGCTCGATGGGCTTGCCGCCGTCGCGCCGATCGGCGATCCGGACTGGGTCGCTTTGCGCGGCGACAATGCGCTCACGCTCGCCGGCAAGACGCCGGCGCTGAAACTCGACGATTTCTTCGCGCTCAATCCGGCGATGCCCAATCTACATCGCATGTTCCAAGGCGGCGAAGCGATCATCGTTCACGCCACTGCGACGCCCTATCGGGAGCGCTCGCATTTCGATGGCCAGGATTTGCTGGAAAGCGGCCTGCCGCAGCCGGGCCCGAGCGAGAGCGGCTGGCTCAATCGCGCGCTCGCCGGACTGCAATCCGGCGCGCGGGTCAATCCGCAAGGAAGCGGCAAAGTTTTCGCGGTCGGTCCGGTGACGCCGCTCGTGGTGCGCGGGCCGGCGCCGGTTCTGTCATGGTCGCCGCAACGGATCATGCCGGCGAGCGGGGACACAGTGGCGCGGCTGCTCGATCTCTACCGCCAGTCCGACCCGAAGCTTGCCAGCGTGCTGGAGGACAGTTCCAGACTGTCCGCGATCGAGCACGCCGGCGATATGACGCAACCGCGCGGCGGACCCGGCCCGGCGCAAGTGCGCGCCTATTTTGCCGATGCCGCCGGTACCGCCGCGAAATTCTTAGCGCAGCCCGACGGGCCGCGGGTCGGCGCGCTGGCGCTCGACGGCTGGGACACGCATTTCAATGAAGGCATCGCCCAGGGGCGGTTGTCTCTGCTGCTCGGTTCGCTCGACGACGCGCTCGCCGCGATCAAGACCAATATGGGGCCGGCATGGCCGCAGACCGTCGTCGCGCTTGCCACCGAGTTCGGCCGCACCGCCCGCATCAACGGTACCGACGGCACCGACCACGGCACGGCGACGGTCGCGCTTCTCGTTGGCGGCGCGCTCAAAGGCGGGCGTGTCATTGCCGATTGGCCGGGGCTTAAGCCCACCGATCTGTACCAAAGCCGGGATCTCAAGCCGACGACCGATCTGCGCGCCGTACTCAAAGGTGTGCTGAAGGATCACCTTGGCGCCGACGAGCGCGCATTGGCGCAAAATGTCTTTCCCGGCAGCGACGGCGTTAAGTCGATGATGGGATTGGTGGTGTGACGTCATTTCGCGCTGCGCGCGGCCCGGAATGATTGCCTCAAATATTCAGCACCCGCCCATACGCATCCAGCACCGCTTCCTTCATCATCTCCGACAGCGTCGGATGCGGGAACACGGTGTGCATCAGCTCTTCTTCGGTGGTTTCGAGATTCATCGCCACCACGTAGCCCTGGATCAGCTCGGTCACTTCGGCGCCGACCATGTGGGCGCCGAGAAGCTGGCCAGTCTTGTTGTCGAAGATCACTTTGACCAGGCCCTGGTCCTCGCCCATGGCGATAGCCTTGCCGTTGCCGACGAAGGGGAAACGGCCGACGCGGATGTCGATTTTCTTTTCTTTGCAGGCTTGTTCGGTGAGACCGACGGAAGCGATCTGCGGCGTGCAATAGGTGCAGCCCGGAATCATGAGCTTGTTCATCGGGTGCGGGTGCAAGCTTTTGATCGCCTCGACGCAGATGACGCCCTCATGCTCGGCCTTGTGCGCGAGAAGCGGAGGCCCGGCGACATCGCCGATGGCATAGATGCCGGGTACGTTGGTCTTGCAGGCCCCATCGATGACGATCATGCCGCGCTCGGTCTTCACGCCGAGCTTTTCGAGGCCGAGATTTTCGATATTGCCGACCACTCCCACGGCCGAGATCACGCGATCGACGGTGAGCGTCTGCGTGCCTTTGCCGTCATCGATGGTGGCAGTGACGCTGTCGGACGCCTTGTCCAGCTTGGTTACCTTGGCGCCGGTGAAAATCTTGATGCCCTGCTTCTCGAAACTCTTTCGCGCGAAGGCGGCGATTTCGGCATCCTCAACGGGGAGGATTTGCGGCAGCACTTCGACCACGGTCACCTCGGCGCCGAGCGTGCGATAGAATGAGGCGAATTCGATGCCGATGGCGCCGGAGCCGATGACAAGCAGCGTCTTCGGCATGCGCTCCGGCACCATGGCCTCGAAATAGGTCCACACCAGCTTCTTATCCGGCTCGAGGCCGGGCAAGACGCGCGGCCGCGCGCCGGTGGCGAGGATGATGTGCTTGGCTTGATACGCGCCGGGTCCGAGCGCGCCTTTTGGCATTTCAGTCTTGCTGGCTTTCACGCTGATCTCGCCGGGGGTCGCGATGGCCGCCTCGCCCCAGATCACGGCAACTTTGTTCTTACGCATCAGGAAACCGACGCCGTCGTTGAGCCGCTTCGACACCGCGCGTGAGCGTTTCACGACCGCTGCCGGATCGTAAGTCACCTCGCCGGCGGAGAGCCCATAATCCTTGGCGTGTTGCAAATAGTGGAAGATTTCTGCGGAACGCAGCAGCGCTTTGGTCGGGATGCAGCCCCAGTTGAGGCAGATGCCACCGAGATAGTCGCGTTCAACGATGGCGGTCTTAAAGCCGAGCTGTGCGGCGCGAATGGCGCAGACATAGCCGCCCGGTCCGGAGCCGATGATGATGATATCGAAATTCGTGTCAACCATTCCAATCCTCGCGCGCTCCTGGCACTCTAACCGTCATGCCCGCGCCTGTCGCGGGCATCCACGTCCTTTAAGCCTCGTTGATCTATGGGCGTGGTCGGCCGGAACAAGCCTGCGCTCGGGCTGGAGGACGGCCGGACTCGAGTGTTCGACCATGACGATCTAATCGGAAATGGGCCGAAAAACTCCGTCGGCGCCAAGGCGCTCAAGCACGCCGGAGCGGATGTCGAAAAAGCAGCCGTGCAGCGTAAGCTCCCCGGTATCGACGGCGCTTTTGATCCAGGGAAAAGTCAGCAGGTTTTCGAGCGAGAGCCGGACAGATTCGTGTTCGCAAACATCCTGTCGCCGCTGCGCCGGTGCAGCCATGGCGCGCTGCCGTGCCGGCTCGGCGATACGGACCCATTGGCCGACGAAATCGGAAACTTCGGCCGGCGCGCCGTTCAATAGCGCCTGGATGCCGCCGCACATGGCGTGACCCATGATCACGATCTCGCGCACCCGCAACGCCCGCACCGCGAATTCGATGGCCGCGCTGATGCCGTGCGGCTTCTCGTCCGGACCGTAAGGCGGCGCGAGATTGGCGATATTGCGAACGACGAACAATTCGCCCGGTGCGGCATTGAAAACCATTTGCGGATCGGTGCGGCTGTCCGAGCAGGCGATAACCAGCGCGCGTGGGTTTTGCCCAAGCCGGCTCAATTCCTCGAATCGGCTGCGTTCGGCGCGCCAGGTGCCGGCGCGGAAGCGGCGATAGCCTGCGATAAGATCGTCCATGGTGTCGGCGTATATCGTTCGCGCGGCTCATTCGCACGCGATATAACGCGAAGCAAGAATGATGCTCAAACCCGAGGCCCGCGCATGGCTGAACTGACGGTCTATAGCAGCATCGGCGTCCGCAGCGCCGCCGAAGACCTGTTCCGGGAATTCGAGACGACAAGCGGCCATCGGCTCGCGGTCACCTGGGGCACGGCGCCGATGCTGGTAAAGCGCATTGAGGGGGGCGAGATTGCCGATGTGCTGATACTGAGCCGCGCCGGGATCGATCAACTGAGCAGGCAGGGCAAGATCGCGCCCGGCTCCGACATCACGCTGGCGAATTCCGGCGTCGCCATCGCGGTCAAGGCCGGCGCGCCGAAGCCCGACATTTCGACGCCCGAGGCGCTGAAGCAAACGTTGCTCAAGGCGAAATCCATCGCCTACAGCGAACCGTCTGCCGGCGGCGCCAGCGGCGTTTATTTTGCGAAACTCATCGAGCGGATGGGAATTGCCGATCAGATGAAGCCGAAAACCAAATATCCGCCGGCGGGCGGCTTCTCCGCGGCGCTGCTTCTGACCGGTGAAGCTGAACTCGCCGTGCAGCAGAAGCCGGAGCTCTTGCATGTCGCCGGTGCCGAGATCGTCGGCTTTTTACCTGGCGATCTGAACATGGTGACCGAATTCGCCGCTGGCATCATGCCGGGCAGTAGGAATGACGTTGCGGCCAAGGCATTGCTCCACATGTTGCGCTCGCCGGAGGCGAAGGCAGCATTTAGATCGAAAGGCCTTGATCCACGGTGATTAGAAAGTGGCTGCACTCTGGTGTGCGGTTTGCGGCTTAAATGGCCTGCAGATCTTTCAATTCGTAATAAAATTCAAAATCGAATAGGCCGTCAAGAGAGCGGCGCTCGGATACATTCAACCCAGATATGCACGAACGATCCCAACTCACACCAGCATCATCACCGGATTCTCGATCAGCGCCTTGAACGCGCCGATCAGCACGGCGCCGAGCGCGCCATCGACGGCGCGGTGGTCGCACGACATGGTCACGCTCATGACGTGGGCGGCTACGATTTTACCCTCCCGCACCACGGCGCGCTCCTCGCCGGCGCCCACGGCGAGGATGGTGGCATGTGGCGGATTAATCACGGCGGTGAAATCCTTGATCCCGTACATGCCGAGATTCGATATCGCCGTGGTGCCGCCTTGGTATTCATGGGGTTTCAGCTTGCGGTCGCGCGCGCGCACCGCGAGGTCGCGCATTTCGTTGGCGATCGCCGACAGCGATTTAGTCTCGGCATTACGGACGATCGGCGTGATCAAGCCATTCGGCATCGCCACCGCGACGCCGATGTCGGAATGCTTGTGCTTGAGCATGCCGGCTTCGGTCCAACTCACATTGGCATCGGGCACCTTCTGCAAGGCCAGCGCCAGCGCCTTGATGACGAAATCGTTGACCGAAAGCTTGTAGGCCGGCTTGCCGTCTTTGTCCTTGGGCGCGGTAGCGTTGATCTCTTCGCGCGCGTCGAGGAGTTTGCCGATATCGCAGTCGACGGTCAGATAAAAATGCGGGATGGTCTGCACCGAAGCGGTGAGCCGCTGCGCGATGGTGCGGCGCATGCCGTCGTGCGGCACCACCTCGTAGCTGCCGTCGTCGTAAAGCGCGCGGATCTGCCGGTCCGACATCGACGGCGCGATCGCGGGCGCGGCGCTGGGTGCAGCCGGCGCGCGCAATCCGCCGCCTTCTTTCGCCTTCGCCACGTCGCGGGCAATGACGCGGTTATGCGGACCCGAGCCCTGGACGCGGCCGATATCGATGCCGGCTTCCTTCGCCAGCCGGCGCGCGAGCGGCGAGGCGAAAACGCGGTCGCCATGGCCGTTGGCGCGAGGGGCTTCGATTGTGGGCTTCGGCGCCGGCGCTGACGGCCTTGCCTGGGGTGCGGGCGCCGCCGCAGCGGCCGGCGCAGCGGGTTTTGGCGTCTCGGCAGGCTTCGGCTGCGGCGGAGCGCCCTTCCCGGCCGCCGCCCCGGCGGCTTTCACGTCCTCGCCCTCTTGGGCCAGCACGGCGATGAGCTGATTGACCGGCACGTCGTGCGTGCCTTCCGCCACCACGATCTTGGCCATCACGCCGTCATCGACGGCTTCGTATTCCATCGTCGCCTTGTCGGTCTCGATCTCGGCGATCACGTCGCCGGTCTTGACCGCGTCGCCCTCCTTCTTGAGCCACTTGGCAAGGTTGCCCTTCTCCATCGTGGGCGACAGTGCCGGCATGAGGATGTTGATGGGCATGATCTTCAAACTTCAATTTTCGGGAAGGGTAGTTTCAGAAGTTCCTCACCCTCCGGCAGAGCGATTCCCTCATTTTTCGCTCGCGCGTGGGTCACGATCTTCAAAATGTCCTTCACTTCCTTTAGAAGCGGCTCTGCTTTATTTGCCAGATCGCCCAATACGAACGCCGCGTCGGCGGCGAACGCGAAGAATCTATCAGTTCGTGTGCCCTCACGATCAACTTCTTGAGCAAGACCATTTAATCTTCCAAAAAGCGCGTTCTTCTTGCGGACACTCAGTTCGCTTTCTTCAATGATTTTCCGTATCGCATCGAGATGGATATGAATCTCATCTTTTTCATCTGCGGTAAGCTTTGCAACTCCGAACTGCGGGTCGCCTCGCTCAATATCGTAAGTATCTAGCAGGCGATCCACGACTCTGTGGCCCGCGAACCTAGTAATTGCCTTCAAGTAATCAGGCACCGACGGAAGGTCATCCTCGGGATCCGAGCTTTCGACAGTAAAGCCAATATCGTACCGTTCCAGAAAACGCTTGAAAATTGTTCTGATATAAATCGATGCAGTGGAATGATCACCCATGGCTGGCGTGTCTAGCCACACTTGAGCCCGGTCCGCCAGAACAACTATTGCCTCTCCCGGGTCGCCCGGGAGATTTGAAACAAAGTCTTCACGAAAGCTCATGGCCTATCTATAGCAGACGGCCTTCGCCGCCTCGACGACTTCGGCGACCGACGGCAGTGCGAGTTTTTCCAGGTTCGCGGCATAGGGCATCGGCACGTCCTTGCCGGTGACGCGCGCAACCGGCGCATCGAGATAGTCGAACGCCTCCTCCATCATGCGGGCGGCGATTTCGGCGCCGACGCCGGATTGCTTCCAGCCTTCTTCGACCGTGACGAGGCGGCCGGTCTTTTTCACCGACTCGACGATGGTGTCGCTATCCATGGGTTTCAGCGTGCGCAGATCGATCACCTCGGCGTCGATATTGTCCTTGGCCAATTCCTCGGCGGCTTTCAGCGCGTAAGTCATGCCCATCGACCAGGCGACGATGGTCACATCGTTGCCCGGGCGCACGATGCGGGCGCGGCCGATCGGCAGCACGTAGTCGTCGAGCTTCGGCACCGGCGAGGAATGGCCGTAGAGAATTTCGTTTTCGAGAAACATCACCGGATTGGCATCGCGGATGGCGGCCTTGAGCAGGCCCTTGGCGTCGGCGGCGGTCGACGGCGCGATCACTTTCAGGCCGGGAATGTGCGAGTACCAGGAGGAATAATCCTGGCTGTGCTGGGCGGCGACGCGCGAGGCGGCGCCGTTCGGCCCGCGAAACACGATCGAGAGTTTCACTTGGCCGCCCGACATGTACTGGGTCTTTGCCGCCGAATTGATGAGCTGATCCATCGCCTGCATGGCAAAATTGAAGGTCATGAACTCGACGATGGGCTTTAGTCCGGCAAGCGCGGCACCGATGCCGACGCCGGCGAAACCGTGCTCGGTGATCGGGGTATCGATGACGCGTTGCGCGCCGAATTCTTCCAGCAGCCCCTGCGTGACCTTGTAGGCGCCCTGATATTCGGCGACCTCCTCACCCATGACGAAGACGTCAGGATCGCGGCGCATTTCCTCGGCCATGGCATCGCGCAACGCCTCACGCATGGTCATGGTGACAAGCTCGGTGCCTTCCGGTACTTCGGGCTCGGGCATGATTTCCGCCGACGGCGGCTGGGCGGCGCCGGTCTTGGCGGGCGCGGGCGCTGCGGCCGCCGCCCTCGCCTCGTCCGCTTGCCGGGAAGGCGCGGGCGCCGCGGCAGGCGCCTGCCGCGTCGTCGCGCCGCCGTTGCCCTTGAGGCTTGCGGCATCCTCGCCTTCGGCGAGGATCATGGCGATCGGCGTATTGACCGCGACGTCGTTGGTGCCCTCCGGCACCAGAATTTTGCCGAGCGTACCCTCGTCGACCGCTTCCACCTCCATGGTGGCTTTGTCGGTCTCGATCTCGGCGATGACGTCGCCGGATTTGACGCTGTCACCCTCCTTCTTGAGCCACTTGGCGAGATTGCCCTTCTCCATGGTCGGCGAAAGGGCGGGCATCAATACCTCAGTCGGCATGGCAGCTCACAACAGGCTCATCGCTTGACGCTGATTGCAACTTCAGGAGGCGTCGCGTCGGTCGCGCGTCACCGATAGATGTCGGTATAAAGCTCGGACGGGTCGGGCTCGAGATCGTGGGTGGCGAATTCCGAAGCCTCGTTGACGACGGCGCGGACCGACGCGTCGATCTTTTTCAACTCGTCTTCGCTCGACCATTTCTTGTCGAGGAGGCGTTTGCGCACTTGCTCAATCGGATCGTGCTCGGTGCGCACCCGATCCACCTCCTCCTTCGTGCGGTATTTGGCCGGATCCGACATCGAGTGGCCGCGATAGCGGTAGGTCATCATTTCCAAAATGGTCGGGCCCTTGCCGGCGCGGCACCACGCGATGGCGGCGGCGGCGGCGGCCTTGACCGCGCGCACGTCCATGCCGTCGACCTGCTTGCCCGGAATGTTGAAGGAGGCGCCGCGCTTGGAAAAATCGGTCTGCGCCGACGACCGCGTCACCGACGTGCCCATGGCATAGCGATTGTTCTCGATGACATAGACAACGGGCAGTTTCCACAGTTCGGCCATGTTGAAGCTTTCATAGACTTGGCCTTGGTTGGCCGCGCCGTCGCCGAAATAGGTCAGACATACCTCGTCGTTGCCGCGATATTTATTGGCGAAGGCGAGCCCGGTGCCAAGCGGCACCTGGGCGCCGACGATACCGTGCCCGCCGTAGAATTTCTTCTCCAGCGAGAACATGTGCATCGAGCCGCCCTTGCCTTTGGAATAGCCGCCGCGCCTGCCGGTGAGTTCCGCCATCACGCCCTTCGGGTCCATGCCGGAGGCGAGCATATGGCCGTGGTCGCGATAGCCGGTGATCATCTGGTCGCCATCGCGCATGGCGAGCTTCATGCCGACGACGACGGCTTCCTGGCCGATATAGAGGTGACAGAAGCCGCCGATCAGGCCCATGCCGTACATCTGGCCGGCCTTTTCCTCGAACCGCCGGATCAGCAGCATCTGCCGCAGCGCCGCGAACTCTTGGTCCTGGTCGAATTCCGGGAAGGCTAGGTCGTTTGCCGCAAGATCCGCTGCCGGGAGCAATCCCTGCGCGTCTTGAGCCGTTTGCATGGCTTGGGCGACGGCCATTATTGTCCTCGAAGCGCCTTTGTCAGCGAAACATTCGGGCGGGCTTCAAACCCTTAGCCGAAAACGTGCCATTGCGAAAGTCGGAGGGATTGCCGCGGGCGATGAGTGCCCGCCGGCCAACTCCTTGTCGGAGAAGTTAATTTCGGGGGCGGCCGGACGAACTTCAAGGGCTGCGCTTGAGAGGTGGCATGGCCGTATGAGGGGACTGCGTATCGTCCATCAGCGTCAAATCCCTAGGGTCGACATAATCGAGCAGCGCGCGAGCACGCTCGTCGAGCATGTCGGGGTCGATATCGTCGGATTTGAGCAACGCGATGCGCCGGTCCCATTGGGCATGCTCGACCTTGAGGCGGGCGAGTTCGGCGCTGAGCGCCGCCGACTGCCGGTCGATGACCTCTTTGGCCTTGAGCCCGCGCTTGCCGCTATAGGCGTTGACGCCGAAATAGCCGATCAGCAACGCCGCCAAGGCGTACAGCGCGAGCGCGTTGAGGATGGTGCGCAGTCGTTTGCGGGTGACCATGGCGCCAGCATGCGAGAATGTCGCTTAAAGCGGGATTAATGACGGATACCTACGGCAGCCGGTTGCGGACTTCGCTCAACATGAAATTGCCGAATCGCTTGCCGCGGTTGCGCAGGACGCGCAGCGCGCCAGCGTCGACGAAATAGGTCAAAAGGATACTGTCGCGCGTCTTCACCTCGGGACCGACGGCATTGGCCGAATGCCAAGTATCGGTGCCGACGGCAAAGGCGTAGCCCGAATTCGGCGCAAACGACATTTGCTTGCGCTTCGGCAACGAGCCGTCGGCAAGCTTTTCGTGAAAAATCGTGCCGATATTGGTGTTGGCGCGGTCGCGCGGCAGATAGAGCTGCACCGTGATGCCCTTCCAGCGCGTGTCGGTATGCGGCGTGATCAAATAGCCCGGGATGTCGCGGGTGAGGATCGGGATCGGATACATGCCGGTGTTGGCGTAGCCGGAACCGAAACGGCGCCGCAGCGGCGCCGCCAGCCGCCGCACGAAGGCCTCCTTCACCGGGCGCGAGCACAGCGCGCGGCCGACGACGTCCCACACCGCGCGCTTTGGCGGCGGCAGGTGGCGAATATATTCCGGAAACAGATCGATCTTGACCCGGGTATGGGTGCCGTCGGTGAGGTCGTGGCCCTTGCTGCGGCCATGCATCGGCCGGTAGTCGGTGGCCTCCGGCATATTGGCGAGCATCAGCGCATAGATATCGTCGGGAAAGACGCGCTCGAATACGAGATGCGTGAACGGCGCGTCGGACGCAATTGCGGCATCGACCGAACCGGCGATGAAATCGCGCAGGCGCTCGACCGCGAGACGGCGGTTGCCCGGCTTCAATTCAAGCGTCTGGTCCATGGCTTTGATATACCTCGTTCTGGCGCGGCCGGACAAGCAAGCTCCCGAGCCCAATCCGTCATCCTGAGCTGCGAGCGAAGCGAGCCTCGAAGGATGCACGGCCGAGGCGCCCGGGCCGTCGCCCTTCGAGGCTCGACGCTGCGCGCCGGGCGCCTCAGGGTGACGGAATTAAATCAGCCCCAAGCCTTGAACGCGGCTCGCCCGGCATAGGCCGCCTGCGCGCCGAGTTCCTCCTCGATGCGGAGCAACCGATTGTACTTTGCGGTGCGGTCGGAACGCGCCAGCGAGCCGGTCTTGATCTGCCCGCAATTGGTAGCGACCGCGAGATCGGCGATGGTGGTATCCTCGGTCTCGCCGGAGCGATGCGACATCACCGCGGTATAGCCGGCCTTGTGCGCGCATTCGACCGCGGCCAGCGTTTCGGTGAGCGTGCCGACCTGGTTGACCTTGATCAGGACCGAATTGGCAACGCCGTTTTTGATCCCTTCCGAAATCCGTGCGACATTGGTGACGAAATTGTCGTCGCCGACGAGCTGGCATTTCGCGCCGATTTTCTGCGTCAGCTTTTTCCAGCCCGCGGCATCGTCCTCGGCCATGCCGTCTTCGATCGACACGATCGGGTATTTCTTGACGAGGTCAGCGAGATAATCGACCTGCTGGTCTATCGAGCGGGTCTTGCCCTCGCCTTTGTACTGATAAGCGCCGCCGCTGAAAAATTCGCTTGCCGCCGGATCGAGTGCCAGAGCAACGTCCTTGCCGGCGCCGTAGCCGGCCTTGCCGATGGCCGATAAAACGAAATCGATCGCCGCTTCCGCGGACGGCAGATTGGGCGCAAAGCCGCCCTCGTCGCCGACATTGGTATTGTGGCCCGCGGCTTTGAGCGCGCCGCGCAGCGTGTGAAAAATTTCCGAGCCGGCGCGCAACGCTTCGGCGAAACTCGTAGCGCCGAGCGGCACGATCATGAATTCCTGAAAATCGATCGGGTTGTCGGCATGCACGCCGCCGTTGACGATGTTCATCATCGGCACCGGCAGGACCTTGGCCGAAACGCCACCGACATAACGGTAGAGCGGCAGCCGGTTCGCTGCCGCCGCGGCCTTGGCGACCGCCAACGAAACGCCAAGAATGGCATTGGCGCCGAGCCGGCCTTTGTTCGGCGTGCCGTCGAGCGCGATCATGGTGTCGTCGATCTTTGACTGCGCCTCGGCCTCCATGCCGCCGACCGCATCAAAAATCTCGCCGTTGACGGCCTCGACCGCCTTGAGGACGCCCTTGCCGAGATAGCGCTTGTTGTCGCCGTCGCGCAGTTCGACCGCCTCGTGCGCACCGGTCGAAGCGCCTGACGGCACCCCGGCGCGGCCGCGCGAGCCGTCCTCCAGGACGACCTCGACCTCGACGGTCGGATTGCCGCGGCTGTCCAAAATTTCGCGGCCGATAATGTCGACGATGGCGGTCATGTTTGGGCGGTCATGCGGGCTCCGGCTTTTCCGTGGAGCTTCTACGTCATCGCGAGCCCGGAGCAAAGCGTCGTACGAAGCAACGCCTCTCTAAATGTCATCGTCCGCGCAAGCGGGCGATCCAGTAATCGCGGGCGTTTGATTTAACCGCGACGCCTGCGTTTACTGGGCGCCCCGCCTTCGCGGGGCATGACAGGTGAGAGCTGTCACCACGAGTATCTAAGCGTGCCGGTGCCGGCGTAGGTCCGCGAGCCTGGCGCGAACTCGCCGTCGAACTTCGCCATCGCCGTCCAGTTGGCGGTGAGATGCAACTCCGCCCCCCGCCGTCGTGAGCGCGGAATTTGCCGGCGGCGCCGCGCCGTTGACGGTAAAATTCGAGCCCGGCAGTGCCTGGAACACCGCGCCGAGCGAGGGATTGCTGACCCAGTCATGCGCCCAGGCCAGGCGGCCGCGTAATACGAGCGGCATGCCGTCGAGCACGGTGAGATTATCGAACCGCGCGCCGAGTTCGCTGCGCGTGTCGGTCGAGTTCACCGCATTGTAGGTGAGCCCGAAGCCGCCGCCGGAGAGATCGGTTTCGCTGTAGCCCGGGGTGTGGAAGGCTTGCGCCTGCAAGGCCGCGTAAGGCGTGACCCCGACAATAGCGCCGCCGGTGAACGGCAAGCCATAACGGTAGCCGGCCTCGGCGCGCGCGCCATAGCTCTGGCCGTCGAATTTCGCGGTGAGACTGTCGCCGAGCGCGATGCGGTTGGTGTCGAACCAGTGATTGGCGAAGGCGAGCGCCCCGGACAGATAAGCCGGTCCCCAACGCGTCGTGCCGTAGAGTCCGGCCTCGAAACTATCGCTCCTGCCGCCGCCAAGCCCTTGCGCCAGATTCCAATTGGTGCCGCCGCCGCCCAGCGCAAAACCGTAATCCGTCGCCGGCGTGACGTGATAAGTCATACCCGCGGCGTAGCCGTAATCGGTCGCAGTCACGTTGTTCGAGCCAACGACGGCATTGCCGTCTGTCGTGCTCGATCCGCCGAATCCCGCGCCCCAGATGCTCCAGCGCCGATCGAAGTTTTGCTGCGGCGGCGCCTTGTGGAGCGCGCGGGCATAGGCGAGCGCGACGTCGGGCGGCAGGCCCGGCTGTTCCTCGTCTGCGAATCCCGGCGCAGTACCGCCGGCGCCGCCTCCCCCGCCCCCGCCGCCCATCGAGGACAACAAATTGAAGAAGTCGGTCATCAACTGGAATGCGCTCTTCTTGGCGCCGGTCGCAGCCTCGCCGTCGATCTGCGTCAGCGCATTGAGCAGTGCGGCATTGGACAAATTGTTGAGATTTTGAAAGTTACCCGGCGGCGTGCCGCCATTGAGAATGAAATTGTTGATGCCGTTGAGGACGTTCTGCTCGTTCTGGTTGGCGCCGGACGGCGCCGAGAGTAGAGTGAAGCCGGTGCCGACATTGAGGAACACGTCGTTCAGGTCGTAGGTGAGCGACAACGAGCCGGTAAAGTTTCCGTTCTCGACAACCCCCGCGAACGTTCCGGTCCGGCCTCCGGTCGCGGTCACGATCGTATAAGTGGTGCCGCCATGGGGGCCGAGCGTCGTGAATTCCGGGGTCACCACTACGGTGCCGCCGTTGATCGTCGCCGTGCCGGGCGCGCCGTTGACCAGCGTCTTGGAGGCCGTGGTGTCGTTGATCTCGACGTCGTAATTGCTGCTGGAATTGAAGGTCACGCTGCCGGCGATCGTCAGCGTGCCGATCGAGCCGCCGGGCGCCAGCGTGGCACCGGAGCCGATCGTCACAGCACCGACGACCATGCCATGGCCCGACAGCGTGCCGCCGGTGACGTCGACGGTCGTGCTTGTCAGCACTGCGCCGGAATTAGCCGCATCGCCGACTTGCAGAACGCCGCCGCTGACGGTCACGTCGGTCGCGCTGTTGGCGGTGGCATCGAGCACGATGGTGCCCGAGGCGATGTTGAGCGCGTTGATCCCGGTGATGGCGTAAGTGGGATTGCCGCCATAGGTGCCCGAGAAGCCGGGTCCAAAATTGACGATCTGCGTGCCGGCGCCGGTGATATTGCCGTTGATGACGCCGCCGGTGACATTGAGCGTGTCGGCGTTCGCCTGCGGAAAGTCGATCGTGCCGGCGATGGTGCCGGCCTCTTGGTCGACGGTGACCGCACTGACGCCGCCGCCTGCATCGATCGCGAAAAGGCCGGTCCCGGTGATGTTGCCGGTATTGACGATCGGGCCGGAAAAGGTCGTCTGCGCGAAGGCAGCTATCCCGGTCTTTGCCGTAATCGTGCCGCTGTTGGTGATGCCGCCGGAGAACGTGCTTCCAATTGCTCCAACCAGGTCTATCCCCGCGCCATTCGGGGCGGAAATCGTGCCGGCATTGGTTATGCCGCCGAGGAACGTGTTCGCTTCAATGAAGACAGCCGCAACACCGCCTGAACTGATGTTTCCCGTAGCGCTATTGACGATGCCGAAAGCACTCGTCCCAAAAACACGAACGTTGATGGCGATCGCGCCGACCGCACCCGCGGCGGCAGAGAGCGTGCCATTGTTGACGATGCCGCCATTGATCACATTGCTACGGACATCTATCGCATTGCCGGTTCCACTCGCTGTGATCGTACCGTTATTGGTGACATTGCCGTTAAGGGTGATAACCGAGAACAGAGCGCCGGTCTTAACGAGCTCGATCCCGGCGAAGTTGGTCCCGGGCGTTATCGTGCCGTTGTTGACAATATCGCCGTTGAAAAAAGAGACGGTACCGGTGTTGACGAATATCCCGTCCTTCCCCGCGGTAATCGAGCCGGAGCTGGTGATGCCGCCGCCGAAGGTCGAGACCGAAGTCACCGAAATGCCGGTGTCGGCGGTCGCCGCGATCGAGCCCGAGCTGATGCCGCCGGAGAAATTGGAGACGCCGGTCAATTTGATGCCGAAGGTCCCGGCGCTGATCGTGCCGGTTCCGACGATGCCGCCGGCGAACGTCGAACCGCCGCCGCCCGCCGAGCCGCCCGACACCAGGATGCCGGTTTTGCTGGTTGCGACGATCATGCCGTTATTGGTGATCCCGCCGGTGAAAGTCGTCACCTCGAAGACTTGAATGCCGGTCTTGACTCCCGTGATGCTGCCGGTGTTGACGATGGCGCCGGCAAACGAACTAATCATAAAGCCGCCGAGCCCGGTCGAGCCCCGCACTAAAATGCCCGCCAGCCCCGCCGTGATCGTGCCGCTGTTGCTGATGTTCCCTACAAAGGTAACTGGGTGAATGACGCTGCCGATGACCTCGATGCCATAATCGAGCCCGGCAGTGATCGTGCCCGCATTGGTGATGCCGCCGTTGAACGCGAACACCCCGTTTTCGACGATGCCGCCAAAGCCCCCCTTTATGGACCCGGTGTTAGTGATGCCGCCTGCGAAGGTCGAGGCCGGCACCACTTCAATGCCGTTGTTGCCGCCCGAGATCGTCCCTGTGTTGGTGATACCGCCGAGCAGAAATTGACCGGCATTCGAGAAGATGCCGGTGCCGCCCACCGAGATCGTGCCGCTATTGCTGACCGATCCGTGGATCGTGCTTGGCACCGTGCCGCCGCTGCTTGAGAACGTAATGCCATTGCTGGCGCCGGGCGTGATGGTGCCGGCGTTGACGACGTTGCCGCTGACCGTCGCGCCGCTGAACGTGACGCATGGGATCGTCGTCCCGGTCGGGTTGGTGTAACTCGCGACCGCGCCGGGGCCGACGACGTTCGAGCACGCCGCCACGGCCGGCCGCGTGCCGCCGCCGATCAGAAGCGCGGCAACAGACGACGACGCCAGCAGCAGGCATAGCGCGCCCGAACGGAGCGGCCTGCCGCGCATGGGACTGCCCGCAGAGCCTCGCAGTATATATGTACCGGAAGCCACGGATGCTCCTTGGATTCCTGCTGAGAAACGCTACCACCGCAGCGGGAAAGGCAACAGGCCCGGATCGCTGGCCGCGTGCAAATCATGGGGCTTTCGCAGTTTTTTCGGCAGGGCGTGGCAAAAATGCATCGCACCTGGAGGCTTCACAACGACATATTGCGCTTTTGCGTGAGCGGCCGAACTGGCAGCTGGACTCAAACCGTGGCGAGCAACGGCTGACGCGGCCATTTTACCCCTGTCCCACTTCATGTTATTCGCCTCACGAACGGACTGACGCAAAGCGATGATGAAGAAACCGCTCCAGCTCGGCCGTCCTTCCGCGAGCCCCGCCTCCCCCGACGAGGCGGTGCTGGACCGCGTGCGCAATCCGCATCCGGATACGGATTACGTCGCGCGTTTCACATTTCCCGAATTCACCGTGATGTGCCCGGTCACCGGGCAGCCGGATTTCGCCATCCTGGTCATCGACTACGTGCCGAAAAATTGGCTGGTCGAGTCGAAGTCGCTGAAGCTTTATCTGAACAGCTTCCGCAATCACGGCGCATTCCACGAAGACTGCACGGTGACGATCGGTAAAAGGATCGTCGCGCTTTTGAAGCCCACATGGCTGCGCATCGGCGGCTATTTCCATCCGCGCGGCGGCATGCCGATCGACGTGTTCTGGCAGGCGGGCAAGCTGCCGTCGGGCGTGTGGGCGCCGGATCAGGGCGTTGCCACCTATCGGGCGCGCGGATAACCCATCAGCGTGGCGATCAGCGCGCCAACCTCAGAGGCCGGATCGGGCGCGCGCATCACGCCGCCCATCACCGCTACGCCGGCGCAGCCCGCGGCCATGACCTCGCCGACGCGCGCGGTATTGATGCCGCCGATGGCGAGTACCGGCACGCGGCAAGCGCGGGCGATTTCGGCGAGACCCTTGCGGCCGATTTCCGGCCCGTAGCCCGGCTTGCTCGGCGTTTCGAAGGCGGGACCGGCGAGCGCATAGTCGATGGCTTGGGGATCGATCGCCTCGGCCTCGGTGATGGTGTGAATCGATACGCCGATGAGTTTGCCGGGACCCAGCAGCGCGCGTGCCGCGGCAGCATCGCTACCGGACGGCAGGTGCACGCCATCGACGCCGGCAAGCTTTGCCAGCGCTGCCGCGCCATGCAGCATAAGCCGCGCGCCGTATTTGCGCGCCATTGGGATGAGCATGCGCGCCAAAACGACCTGTTCGTCGTTCGGCAAATCCTTTTCGCGCAGGCTTACCCAGCGGCAGCCGTTGGTCAGCGCCGCAGCGACGACTTCCGCAAGCGATCGCCGCGCTTGAGCGCGGTCGGTCACCAACAGCAGCGGTGGATCGGGAAGCCGCATCGCGCCGTTCCTGGCCTCGCTCCTTGTTCACGAACCGCGATTATGAGAAATTCGATGGGCCGAATGAAATGTTGAATGAACATTTATGCAAGGATTTAGGGAGGCTATTGCGTGCCGATGAAATCGATTGCGAAGCTAGCACTCGTCGGCGCGCTGGTAGTTGTGCTGGGTTTGGCATCGCTATGTCCGGCGCTGGCGGCGAAACGCAACAAGCCGACCGGCGCCTGTGCGCAATCAAGCGGCCGGTGCATCGCCGATTGCGATCCGTTCCATTGGTGCCAAGTCTATACCTGCGTTGGCGGCAAGTCGTCACCGGTTTCGTTCTGGCGCTGCTTCGAGCCCAGCGGGTTGTGCCTCGCCCCGCATTGCTGATCCCGTCATTGCGAGCGTAAGCGAAGCAATCCAGCTCTGTTTCGTCGAGCGACCGAATCTGGGTTGCTTCGTCGCAACGCTGCTCGCAATGACGATCTACCGCCCCGTCGTCGGCGCGTAGCTCGTCACCGTGCTCGGCAGCTGCATCGGCACAAGGTGGCGCGGGACAACGATACGCAGGCCTTCGGCGAGCGGCTCGCGCGCGGCCACCGAATTGATTTGGGCAAGCGCCCAGAGCGGCACGTGATAGCTCGCGGCAAGGGTCTTCAAAGTGTCACCGGCATGCGCCGCGACCGCCAGCCCTGAATCCCACAGTTCGATGGCGGCGTCGGCCGGAACCTCGAAGTGGATCGGCACCGCTTCACCTTCGGCGTCAGCCGGCGTCTCGCTTAGCTGCGCGATCTTGGTCACCAGTTGCTCCTGGATGCGGTCGTTCTTCTCGATGTTGATGTGAACGATCTCGGCGTGATCCTTCAGATTGTAGCTCGCATAATCGCCGTGGAAGCGCGAGCCTTGGACGACATTGCCGCCGCCCATGAAATTCGACGATTGGTAGATATTGATATAGCGCTCGACATTGGGGGGAACGTCGTCGGCAATGCGGGTGGGGTCGTAAGTGACGAGCAGGCTGACGGGGATGCCGGCCCGGTTGAGCATTTCGGCGAAGTCCAAGACGCAGTCACCGCCCATGGAGTGGCCGATCAGTATGATCGGCTGCGGATCGCGGCGATAATCGCGGATCGCCTCGTCGAGAGTGGGGCGCCACAGCAGATAGGTTCCCACGCTGGCGGGAATGCCGGTGCGCCTGATGCGCGCCGCCAGCGTGTCGATGCCGCGCGAATAGATCAGGCCGGCGACGCCGCGGAATAGATAGGCGCGGCCGCGTGGTTGCGTGATGTTCTCGGCCGCTTGCGGCGGCGGGGCGACGGCAACGGACGTATCGGCGGCATCTGCAACCGTGATGGGCTTTTCGGCCGGTTTGGCCGCGGGCGGATCGTCGCGCTTTGCCTCGGAAGCGCGGTTAAACAGCGAGCTGAGCGCCGGCGAATTCGTCTTGTTCGATGCCGCGGACGTCGACCCGGTCGATTGCGTATCCGCTGCCTCGGACACCTGGGCCTGGCCGTCACTCTTCATCCAGTCGGCTTGCCGGCCCGACGAGGTGAAGGCGGTGGTGGTATCCGGATCGAACATGGCATAGCCGCCGCAGCCACTCAGGCATGCGGCGAGGAGCAAAACGACGAAATGCCTCGGTTGCACCATGCGCCTGCGGTGTCGCTGCGGGAGCGCCAAATGAGGAACGGCCGGCCGATCAGCGTAAGCTGCGCCGGTTCGCTGGCAAAGTCTTCCGACAGGACGGCATTCCAAGAATCGATACCCACCACTCGTCCGCTTCGAGCAGACCCCGAAATCCTTAATTTCCCCCGAATGGGCCTGCATGAGCCTGCCAGAGCCTGCAGCAGTGCCGGTGACGAAATCAGGGTCCCGGCCCGGCTTTTTTGTGGCGGTTGCGGAGTTGAATGACTTAATAGAGGCCGATGGACCCCCTTCCTAAACAATCTTGCCGCATTTCCTTCGTCTCGCTCGGCTGTCCCAAGGCGCTGGTGGATTCCGAGCGTATCATCACGCGGCTGCGCGCGGAGGGTTACGAGCTCACCCGCGAGCATTCCGGCGCCGACCTCGCCATCGTCAATACCTGCGGCTTTCTCGACAGCGCGCAGGCGGAATCGCTCGAAGCCATCGGCGCCGCCATGGCCGAGAACGGCAAAGTCATTGTCACCGGCTGCATGGGAGCCGAGCCGGAGAAGATCATGGCGGCACATCCCGGCGTGCTCGCGGTGACCGGTCCGCAGCAATATGAGAGCGTGCTCGACGCCGTGCATCGCGCCGCGCCGCCGGCGCACGATCCCTATACCGATCTGATCCCGCCGGAGGGCATCAAGCTCACGCCACGGCACTACGCTTATCTAAAAATCTCAGAGGGTTGCAACAATCGTTGCAGTTTCTGCATCATCCCGAAATTGCGCGGCGATCTGGTGTCGCGGCCGGCCGCCGAGGTGTTGCGCGAGGCCGAGCGGCTGGTTGCCGCCGGCGTCAAGGAATTGCTGGTGATTTCCCAGGATACCTCGGCCTATGGCATCGATATAAAATACGCACCGAGCCAGTGGAACGGCCGCGAGGTGCGAGCGAAATTTTTCGATCTCGCCCGCGAACTGGGCGAATTCGGCGTCTGGGTGCGGCTGCATTACGTCTATCCCTACCCGCATATCGACGAGGTCATCCCACTGATGGCGGACGGCAAAATTCTGCCCTATCTCGACGTGCCGTTTCAGCACGCAAGCCCCGCGGTGCTCAAACGCATGCGGCGGCCGGCGGCGCAGGAAGAGACGCTCGATCGCATCGCGAAGTGGCGCAAAATCTGTCCGAGCCTCACCATCCGCTCGACCTTCATCGTCGGCTTTCCCGGCGAGACCGAAGAAGATTTTTCCAAATTGATCGACTGGCTCGACGAGGCGCAGCTCGATCGCGTCGGCTGCTTCCGTTACGAGCCGGTGGCGGGTGCCGCGGCCAACGATCTCGGCGCGCCGGTGCCAGGTGCGGTCAAGGAGGAACGCTGGCATCGCTTCATGGCGCGCCAGCAGGGGATTTCGCAAAAGCGGCTCAAGCGCAGAGTGGGCAGTCGCGAGCGTGTCATCATCGACGCGATCGGCGCCGGATCGCGCAGCGGCAAGGGCCGTAGCCAAGGCGACGCACCGCAGATCGACGGAACGGTCATTGTTTCTAGCCACCGCCCGCTACGCGTCGGCGAGATCGCGACGGTAAAGATCGAGCGCACCGACGCTTACGATCTTCACGGCGCCGTCGTCGGCTATTAAAGCGAGGATTTCGCTCGCACGCCGATTGCCGTGTTAAGCTGATCGCTCCCGAAAACCACATCAGGTCATCCTCCCATGCTGCTTTCCGACACCATCAAGACGCTCATTCGCAACGCCTGGGACGATGGCTGTCCGTGCCTTGTCGCTACCAACGGCCCGGCGGGGCCGAACATCTCCGTCAAAGGCAGTATGATCGTGTTCGACGACGCGCACTTGGCCTATTGGGAGCGCTCCAAGCGCACGGCCCTGGAGAACCTGTCGCACGACCAGCGCGTCTGCGTGATGTACTCCAACTTTAGAGCGCAGCGCGACGGCGTGTTGGAGAGCGGCTTTTTGCGTTTTTTCGGCAGCGTCGCGCTGCACGAGAGTGGGCCCTTGCGCGAGGCTATTTTTGCAAAACTGTTGCCGCGCGAGCAGACCCATGTCGGCGCGGATACCGGGATCGGCGCGCTGGTCAAAATCGACAAGGCGATCGATATCCGCGGCAAGCCGATTATGTGACCGTGCAGCGGTGTTCGCCGAGGACGCGGCAGATCGCATCCATCAGTTTAGCAAGCTCCTCCTCGGCAATGGTGAAAGCCGGCGTCAGGTAGACGATTGAGCCGAACGGCCGGATAAAAACGCCTTCGGCGATAAACCGTTGCCGCAGGGTGTTGAGATTTTCGCTGCGGTCGAGTTCGACCACCCCGATGGCGCCCTCGATCCGCACATCCGTGACGCCGGGAAACATACGGCACGGTTCGAGTCCTTGCCGGAGCGCCGTTTCGATTTTCGCCACCTGATCGAGCCGCGGTTCGCGTTCGAACAGATCGAGCGAGGCATTCGCTGCGGCGCAGGCGAGCGGGTTTGCCATGAAGGTCGGCCCGTGCAGCAGCGCCATTGCAGGATCGTCCGACCAGAACGCCTCGAAGACTTTCCGGCTGGCGATTGTGGCGGCAAGCGGCAGCGTGCCGCCGGTCAGCGCCTTCGCGAGCGTGACGATATCCGGCACGACGCCGGCTTTCTGGAGCGCGAACATCGCGCCGGTGCGGCCGAATCCGGTGAAGATTTCATCGAAGATCAGCAAGACCTCGTAACGATCGGCAAGAACTCGCAAACTCTTGAGGACGCGCGCGTCATGAAAGCGCATGCCGCCGGCGCCTTGGACCAAGGGCTCGACGATAATGGCCGCGACTTCGTCGGCTCGTTCTGCCAGCGTCCTCTCAAGCGCTACCGCGGCCTCGTCGTTGATCGGCAGGTTGGCCACGATCTGTTGCGGCAAGAGCCCGCGGAACGCGGCATGGAAGCTGCCCTCCGGATCGGAAACCGCCATCGCGCCGGTGGTGTCGCCGTGATAGCCGCCCTTGAACGAGACGATGCGCGTGCGGCCGCAAATACCGCGATTACGCCAATACTGCACCGCCATTTTCAGCGCGACTTCGACCGCCACCGAGCCCGAATCGCTGAAAAACACGCGATCGAGGTCGGCGGGCGCAAGCATCCCGGTGAGCCGGCGCGCCAGCGTCAGCGCCGGCTCGTGCACCATGCCGCCGAACATGACATGCGGCATTTGCGCGAGCTGGCGCTCGACCGCGGCGCGGATGTGCGAGTGGTTATAGCCGTGGCAGGCGGTCCACCACGAGGCAATGCCGTCAATCAGCTCCCGCCCGTCGGCCAGTACGATACGGCAGCCGCGCGTCGCCGTGACCGCAAGCGGCGGGCTTGCGGTCTTCATCTGCGCATAGGGCAGCCAGATGCGATCGAGGCCGGCGGCGTACCAATCCGGCCGTGCGGTCTCTCCCATCCCCTTGTTTTCGCTGGTATTGCCCGGCATTCAGCGCTTTCATGGACGTTAAGAGGCGCCATTGTGCCTCTCGAACCAGCCGAGGTCACGCTGGTTCAAACTCATGTTTGTCCGAGGTCAATAGCCGATGCGCTCGCTCGATGAATTTGCCGGCGAGAAACTCGCTGCGCTGGAACGGACGAAACTGCGCCGTAGTCCGGCGGTCACAGCGCGCGCGGGGATTTGGGCCGAACGCGACGGCCGCCGCTTGTTGTCATTCTCCTGCAACGACTACCTCAATCTCAGCCAGCATCCCGACGTGATCGCCGCGGCAATCGAGGCTGCGGCGCGTTACGGCGTCGGCGCGGGCGCGTCGCGGCTAGTAACCGGCAATCACCCGCTTTATGCGGAGCTCGAAGGCCGGCTGGCGCGGCTCAAGGGCACTGCGGGCGCTTGCGTGTTTGGCTCCGGCTATCTCGCCAATGCCGGAATCATCCCGGCGCTGGCCGGCTCTGACGATCTCATTCTGATCGACGAATTGTCGCATGCCTGCATCCATGCCGGCGCAAGACTCTCCGGCGCCGCCGTGCATCGCTATCGTCACGCCGACGTCGATCATGCCGAGGCGCTGTTGGCGGCGCATCGCGGCGGCAAAAAACGCGCGCTGATCGCGACCGACGGAGTCTTTTCCATGGACGGCGATTTGGCGCCGCTTGCCGCGCTGTCGCGGCTGGCGCAACGCTTCGACGTCTGGCTCCTCGCCGACGATGCGCACGGCCTCGGCGTTGTCGGCGGCGGCCGCGGTTCGAGCTTTGCCAACGGCGCCGCGGCAAAGCCAATCGAGGTGCCGCTGCAAATGGGCACGCTGTCCAAGGCGGTCGGCGCCTATGGCGGCTATTTGTGCGCTTCGCGCGCCGTGATCGATCTCATGCAAACACGCGCACGCACCTTCATCTATTCGACCGGCTTGCCTCCGCCTGTCGTTGCTGCAGCGATTGCCGCACTCGACGTGATCGAGCGCGACCCGGCCTATGTCGCCCTGCCGTTGCGCAAAGCCAAGGAGTTTGCCCGCGCGCTCAACCTGCCGGAGGCGCAAAGCGCCATCGTCCCCTTGATCGTCGGTGAAGCTGACGCGGCGCTTGCCGCCTCCGACCTGTTGCGTGACGAGGGTTTTCTGGTGGTGGCAATCCGGCCGCCGACGGTGCCGGCGGCCACGGCGCGGCTGCGTTTCGCCTTCACCGCGCAGCATCCCGATGCCGAGATTGCGCGGCTTGCCGACGTGGTGCGAAGCCGCGTGTTGAGGCACTGACCATGAGCGCGATCTTCATCGCCGGGACCGGCACCGACGTCGGCAAGACTTATGTCGCCGCCGCGCTGATCCGGCACTTGCGCCGCATGGGCCGCTTGGTCGACGCCATCAAGCCGGTGGTCAGCGGCTACCAGCCGGCACAGGCCGCGGCGAGCGATCCGGGCATCCTGCTCGACGCGCTGGGCCTGCCGGTGACCGAGCAGGAGATCGACCGCATATCGCCATGGCGCTTTCGCGCCGCGCTGTCGCCCGATCTGGCGGCGCAACGCGAGGGCCGCAGCATCGACGTCGATACCGTGATCAAATATTGCCGGACCGCAATCGAGCGGCGCCGGGATGTTTTGCTGATCGAAGGCGCCGGCGGCATCATGGTGCCGCTCGACGGCGATCGCACCGTCCTCGACGTGATGATGGCGCTGGAGTTGCCGCTCATCCTGGTCGCCGGCAGCTATCTCGGCAGCATCAGCCACACGCTGACCGGGCTCGATGCGCTGTTCCGGCGCGGCATGCGGGTTTTGGCGATCGTCGTCAGTGAGACGGAAGGCTCGACTGTGCCGCTCGACGATACGGTCGCGGCCATCGCGCGTTTCGTCGAACCGGTGATCGGCCTGCCGCGGCAAGAGCCGAACCCGGCGCCGGAGCCGGGCCGCAAGCCGAACAATACGGTCGATGCTTTAAGCCGAATTTTTGGGCAATAGCGGCGCGCGGCGGCCGAAATCATTTGGCGAAATAATGCACCTGCGCCACGGTTTCCAAACTGCCTTCGAGATTGAACAGCGCGTGCAGTAGAAAAGTCAGGAGCGTTGAGCCGCTGCGTAAGCGCATCCAGCCCAGAAACAGGCCGACGACGAAAATCTGCAACACGCCGGTCCAATCGTACTGGAGGTGCAGTCCCGCCCACACCAGCGAGATTGCGACGATCGCCGGCCATGCCGCGTGTTCCGAGCGTGCCCAGCCGCGGAACAAAAAGCCGCGGAACATGATCTCTTCGCCGGCTGGCGCGATAACGATGGCGCCGGCCAGCATGGCCGGCAGCCAGCCTTCCGCGGCAGCCGTCGTGTAGGATTGCAGCTGAAATGTGGTCACCAGGTCGCGCCCGCTGGCGTAGAGAGTGGCGTCGCTCAATGCGATCAGGCCGATCAGGCAAACGATGCCGAGCGTAACCTCGCGCGCTTGCGGCCGGCGCAGCGCGAAATAATCCGTTTGCGAAGCCCGCCGCAGCCACACCGCGAGCGCCAGCACGGCGACCGTGACGGGATTGGAAATGAATAGAAACAGCGTGACCAGGACGCCGTCGAACGGCGTTTGTAGGATGGTGTCCCAGGTCCCGGCGCGCAGCCAGAGCAATAGTCCGAAGCCGACGAATTGGCCCGCCAGGAAGGCGAGAACGGCCCAACCCAGCGTCGCCCAATAACCCCAGATTTTCATCGCGGCCTCGCCATTCGGCGGCACGGGTTATAGCCCGCGAGCCCGGATTCCATAAACACGATTCTCGCGATAAAAACTCGGCGTTAAACTGCGGGTACCGTGGTTATGGATTCCGGGCTCGCCGCCTTGCGGCGACGCCCCGAAAGACACTGCTCTACGGCACCAAGATCGACGAGCCCGTAGTATTGCGGCCTTCCAGATCCTTGTGCGCTTTGACGGCATCCTTAAGCGCGTATTTCTGGTTGATCGGGATTTTGACCGCGCCTTTGCCGACGACGTCGAACAGATCGTTGGCGATGGCCAGCAAATCCTCGCGCTTGGCGGCATAGGTATTAAGCGTCGGGCGGGTGGCGAACAGCGATCCCTTGGTCTGCAGAATACCGATGTTGAAGGCGTCGATTTGGCCCGAAGCGCTGCCATAGCTGACGAAATAACCGAGCGGTTTTAGGCAATCGAGCGAGGCCGGGAATGTGGTCTTGCCAATGCCGTCATAAATCACTTCGCACAGCTTGCCGCCGGTGATTTCCTTGGTCCGCGCGGCGAAATCCTCGTCGCGATAGAGGATGGTGTGATGGCAGCCGTTGGCCTTGGCGATCGCGGCTTTGTCCTTGGAGCCGACCGTGCCGATGACATTGGCGCCGAGATGGTTGGCCCATTGGCATAGGATCAAGCCGACGCCGCCGGCCGCGGCGTGGACGAACACGTTCATGCCTTTCTCGACTTTGAAGGTGCGGCGCACCAGATATTCCGCCGTCATGCCCTTGAGCATCATGGCGGCGGCCTCTTCGTAGCTGATATTCGACGGCAGCTTCACGGCGCGGTCGGCAGGCACATTGCGTTCCGACGCGTAGCAGCCCAGCGCCACGACGTAGCCGACGCGATCGCCGACCTTGAAGCCGGTGACGCCCGGACCGACGGCTGTGACCTCGCCCGCGGCCTCGTTGCCGGAGACGAACGGCAAGCCGACCGGCGACGGATACATGCCCATGCGGAAATAGGTGTCGATAAAATTGACGCCGCAGGCGTGTTGCTTGACCCGGACTTGGCCCTGCCCCGGCGCCGGCAGTTCGATCTCCTCGTAGGTCAAAACCTCTGGCCCGCCGACCTTATGCACGCGTACTGCCGCAACCATGTTTCTCTCCCTGGAATAGGTTTGAATTGTCGGTGAAGCGGAAACTCGGCGGGGATCATAGGCGGGCAAGCGTCGAACACAAGGCCGTTAGCTGGCGGACTCGTGATCCTGCGCTATGCCCGTATTCGGCGGCGGAGCCGGAAGCGCCGTTATTGAAGGAGCTCATGCATCGCGCGAACCGCCACGGCATAACCTTTCGCACCCAGACCTGCGATGATCGCCGTAGCAACTTTGGACACATACGAATTGTGATAATACGCCTCGCGTTTATGAATATTCGAAATGTGCAGCTCGATAATCGGCCCCGGAAACATCTTTAGGGCGTCGAACAACGCCAGCGACGTGAAGGTGTAGGCAGCCGGATTGATAACGATGCCGCTCCCCTTGTCGATCGCTTCGTGGACCCACTCGATCAGTTGTGTCTCGCTGTTTGTTTGTCGAAACTCAATGGGCTGCTCCTTCGCTTCGCGGAGACACATAGCCTTAACGTCCGCGAGCGTCGTCGTGCCGTAGATGTGCGGTTCGCGCGTGCCGAGCCGATTGAGGTTTGGACCGTTGAGGACGTAGATAGGCTTGGACATGAGATTGTCTTTCTTGCGGTGCTACTGGCCAAGTCCAGCCAATGCCGAGCGTAATGGCTCGCTGGAGATTTTGATAAGGCCGCTATACGGTTGATCCATCGCAACAATCAAATAGATTGAACCGGCCAACATCAAAGCGCTGACAAATAGCACGGCGATCACGGTGGCATTTCGCGGTGCGAACAAGCCGAAACTGCCAAACAAAAGGGACAGCCCAAACAGCTGAATGGCCAAAAATGGCCACTGAATGGCGCTTTCCGTGTCCGCGACGAGTATCGAACCCGACTTGGCTAGATCGCCGGCAATATTCAACGCCAACGATTTCAGGATGATTTGAGTGTCGTTCGACGGGGCGAGCGCCAAAATTTGCCGTCGTAACGGTTCGTCGTCAGCGTCGCGACGAACCGCATTCATATCAATGGCAGTTGCCTCGCTTGGCCATACTTCGCTAATCCGCGCCTCGACGGCAGAGCGAAATAGTTTGCGGGCTGGCGTCGTCTCCGGTCCGTATTCGGCCATCAATTTGTCGAGCTCGGTGATGTCGGCCGCTATTGCTTTTACCTCTTCGTTTTTGGCGTCGAACGAACTCTTGGCCGAATTAATCAGCAACCCGATGACCAAGGCCGAGAGCGTGGCGAGCAGCGTCATCACAAGTCTGATCGTCTCTTTGGAATCGGGACTCAGGTGATGCTTGGGCAGTTTGGTACCACAGAGCATGCCCAGCACCGCGCCGCCAAAGACGCAAAGAAAGGACACGCCGCCAACCGTTATCGGATTCATGTGCAGTTTTCACGAGTAAATGTGGAATTCGCAGAATACCAATTTGGTGCAGTCAAGCCAAATTTGCGCAGGGTTTTACACCGGCGGTGGCCGGAATAGGATCAGCCGCCGATGGCGCAGCGGCTCACCTCGGCCACCGAATAGGGAGCGGGCGCGATGGAGCAGGCGGTTAGCGCGACATGGGGCGAGTTGCTGGCGGGAGCTGTCGGCGTTGCCGTTATCATCGTCGGCGGCATGTGGGCGGTAGTCGGCGTCTTTTTGAACGATCTCAAGCGCGATTATAGGACCATGCGGACTCAAATGGATGGAGTGCATATCGCAATCAATAGCCTGGCCGCCTCACTGGCCGAGGTGAAAGCTTCAATGTCCCCTCTTGTGAGCGACTTGCAGGAAATGCGCGACGACATCGATAAATTGCGCGGCGAGGTCGATGCGGTGAGCGGCAATGTCGCGCGAATTGCGACGTTCCTGGGCCACCTCGCTGGAACGCCGCCCTCATTTCCCTCCGACCTGTTGCCGGACTAGCCGCGCTGGCGCCGCGACGCAGCGCGATATGTCCGGCATCGGGGCGGGAGTCGCTGCACGGCGCTCGAACTGGCTGGAGTGGCTTCAGGCCGACATTTGAGGTCGCTTGCGGACCCTGAGCGACAGCATTCGTCAATGCTCTCCATGATGCTAACATCGCGACAGTCCGTCGCCGGAGCGGAAACGAATGGCATTGCGCACTCGATTATGCGAGATGCTCGATATCGAGCATCCGATTATTTCAGCGCCCATGGCATTCGCGGCAGGCGGTCGCCTTGCTGCGACGACAACCGGCGCCGGTGGCCTCGGCCTTATCGGCGGCGGATATGGCGACGCCGACTGGCTGGAATGCGAATTTGCCGAAGCGGGAAACGCGCGAGTCGGCTGCGGTTTCATCACTTGGTCGTTAGCCAAACGTCCCCAATTGCTCGATGTGGTCCTGGCCCATAATCCGGTGGCGGTCATGCTATCGTTCGGCTCGCCAATGCCATTCGCTCGACCGATTAAGGCTGCCGGCGCCACGCTGATCTGCCAAATCCAGTGCATGAATCACGCGCGCGAAGCCGTCGCCGCCGGCGCCGACATCATCGTGGCGCAGGGAGCGGAAGCTGGCGGACACGGGCTAGTTCGCGCAACGCTTACATTGGTGCCCGAGGTCGCCGATTATCTAGCCAAGGCCGCGTCGGCAACGGCACTGGTGGCTGCGGGGGGCATCGCCGATGGGCGTGGACTGGCGGCGGCGCTGATGCTTGGGGCCGACGGGGTGCTGATCGGATCGCGTTTTTGGGCGAGTTCCGAGGCGCTCGTCAATCCTGCCTTTCAAGACAGAGCGTCGGCCGCCGACGGCGATTCAACTATACGCACGACAGTGGTCGATATCGCTCGCAAGATTGCGTGGCCCGACCCGTTCACGGCGCGCGTAATGAAAACTCGTTTTGTCGAGGATTGGCACGGCCGCGAAGCCGAGCTCGCCGAGCCCGCGGCGGTCGATCGCGAAATGCATCGCTATGTGTCGGCAATGCAGCGCGGCGACCCCGACAACACCGGCGTCTGGGTTGGCGAGGCGGCCGGGCTGATCAAGGATGTGCGTCCCGCAGCCGACCTCATGCGGGAAATAGTGCGAGACGCAGAGCATCTGCTTCGCGACAGGGCGCTTAGCTTGGTCCGTGCGCCTTAAGCCGATTTCCGGAATTTCGACCCGTTGCCGTTTTCAGGCGACCGTTGCTGTGCCGCATCGCCGCCGACGAAAGCAGGGCGTGCAATCATCCCGCGGTCAAAGTAGCAAGCTGCACCGTGTCGTACTTTGCGCGCAACTTGGCGAGCGCCTCGGGGTCCGGCTTGCCCTTGGCGATCAGGTCTCGCAACTCGTCGAAATACTTCTCATGCCCGGGCGGCGCTGTGATCAGCAGCATGCGGGCGGGCGGGCGACGAACCGGAATTGCCGAATGCGTGCGCCGCTCCAGGGGGAACAAAAACGAAATTGCCGGGTCCGCCGTGCAAAGTGCGCTCGCCACAGCGCAGATCGACCTCGCCTTCGAGGACGTAAAAAATCTCCTCTATCTTGGTATGGTAATGTGCGCCGGTGTTGAATCCCGGCGCGATCGAGAACTCGAATATCGAGCACTGCTTGGAGTGCTCGGCCGTGAGCAGATAATCGACCCTGGTCTGATGTAAGGTGATCCCGCCGGCCTCACCGTGATGCAGAATAATTCCCTCGACGGATATGTGGGACCTCCGGTTCGCTTTAGCCTACGGCACCCGCTCGTGCGGATGGTCGTTTGATCGCAACCGTAGCTGACAGAACGATCGAGCGCGAGGTGGTCGAATGAGGCAGATGGTGGTTCTCGGGTGAATGGCGGATATTCCAATGACTCACCCGAAGTGACGCGAATGACCTGAGCGGATATTCAGCCGTCGCGTCCGCAAGTCCGGCGCTCCGGACGATCACGGATCGTTCTGGTTTTCCAAATGTTCTAGGGCACTTGAGGCCACTGTTTTAATTGCAAGCCCCCTTGTCCTATTTTCAATTTTGGAGTGTGCTAATTCCGTCGCAACGCAAGGGGGCGATATGAGAAAAAAGCTCTTTGTAATTGGAATCGGCATGCTGCTTCAGGCGATCTTTGTGGTCGCAGAGGAAAATGGGTCATTGGCGGCTAATGCGAATAAACCGTGTCCAAAACTGGGATATTGTCCCGCAGGTTCATGCGCAGAAGACGGTAGCACCCGAGCCTGCAACATCAAAAACTGCTCGCCGCAGCACTGTCGTCACTGACGCGATGTGAGAGGCACTTCCGCTATTCCCCCCGATCTCTACCGAATTGGTGGCCTACGGCGAACATCGAGAGGGGTCAGAAATCAAGGAGGTTGCCGACCGATACAACTCAATTCGTGGTCAGAAAACTATGCAATCCAAACTGATCTTCCCGGACAGACTCTTAGGGGAAAAGCGGCGGCTGAGGTGCGAAATCTGCTTTTTGGAGAAAAAGAGGACCCGGCCAATCGACGCACCGATCTCGATTTTATGAGCGGGCGCTCGCGTTAACGCGCCCCCGAAACGTTGAGCACGGCACCGCTCACATAGGATGCGGCGTCGGACAATAGAAACAGCACCGCCTCGGCGATCTCGTCGGGCTCGCCCGGGCGGGCCATCGGCAGAAGCGGCGTGATCCGCTCCAGCCGACCTGGTTCGTGGATGTCGGTTCTGGTCGGGCCGGGCCGGATGGCGTTGACCCGAATGCCCTCCTTCGCCACTTCGCGCGCCAGGCCGTTGGTGAGCGCATCGACCCCGCCTTTGGCGGCGGCGTAGAACACATATTCGCCGGCGCCGCCGGTGACCGACGCGATCGAGGACAACAGCACGATCGAGCCGCCTCTGCCGCCCTGCGCCGTCGACATCCGCCGCACCGCTTCGCGCGCGCAGATCAAGGCGCCGAACAAATTGACGTCAATCACCTCGCGGATGGTGTCGGCACTGGCGATATCGAGCCGCGAATTCTTGCCGCCGACGCCGGCGCTATGGACAAAATGCGTAATCGGTCCCAGCGTGCGCGTCGTGTCGCCGAAGACACTGACGATGTCCTCTTCTTTCGACATATCGCCCTGCAGCGTGACGGCTTTGCCGCCGGATTTCTTCACCGCTTCGGCGACGCTCGACGCGGCATCGGCGTTGCGAACGTAATTGATGGCGACGTCATAGCCGCGTTCGCCGGCAAGCCGCGCCGTCGACGCGCCGATGCCGCGGCTGCCGCCGGCGATGAGAAGAACGGGTCGTGGCACGGGGTTGCTCCGTCGTTAGGGATGATGCCGGCGCAGAAAGCCGACGCCGACGAAATAGATCGCAAGTAGGCACAAGCCGGCAAGAGCCCAAGTGCCGGGCTGGAGATTGCGCGCCACGGCGAAGATGGCAAGGAGCGCCCAGACGATGAGGGCGCCCGTGGTCAAGGCGCGCAAATGCGCGATACGGACCGGGTGGACGACGTGAAACGGCATGAAGGTCAACGCCGCAAGCACAGCGATCAGCACGGCGCCAAACCACGGCGCGGGCTTGAGCAGGAACAGATAAAACGCCGCCACGTTCCACAGCGCCGGAAAGCCGCGAAAGTAATAATCGGAAGTCTTCATCAGCCGGTCGGCGAAATAGAGCGAGCCGGTGACGACGACGAGGATGCCGAGCGGGATCGCGGCCGCTTGCGGCAACAGCCCGCTCGCAACCAGCGCATAGGCCGGCACGAACACGTAATTGAGGATATCGACCACCAGATCGAGCACGTCGCCCGACCATCGCGGCAGCACGTCGGCAACGCGGAGCCGCCGGGCAAAGGTGCCGTCGACGCCATCGATAAACAGTGCGATGCCCAACCAGACGAACATTTGCGGCCAGTCGGCGCGGACTGCGGCGATCAAGGCAAGGAGCGCACAAGCCGCGCCGCAAGCGGTGAAGACATGGACCGCAAAAGCGGCCGCGGTCGACGCTTTCGGCGCGTGTTCCGGCGCGGTTGGCCCCATAGGTTGAGCTTATACGTGAAATAGATATTCGTACCCAATCTCGCTGTCCTTGCTAAGCTTTCGGCCCTAAATCAAGGACCGGGCCGAAACCCGACGCTCGTGGCAGTTACAGGCGTGGACGCAGAAGCATTGACGGCCGAGGTGGCAGTGATCGGCGGCGGGCCGGCCGGGCTCGTCTGCGCCATCGCGCTTGGTGCGGCCGGCATGGACGCGATTCTGGTCGCGCCGCGCGCCGCGCCGGATCGCCGCACCACCGCATTGCTTGCAAGCTCGGTCACGGCGCTGGAAACGCTCGGCGCGTGGCGAGCCTGCCTGCCGGATGCGGCGCCCCTGAGAAAGCTTCGCATTATCGACGATACGAAGCGACTGTTTCGCGCTCCCGAGGTTTGTTTTGACGCCGCAGAAATCGGCCTCGATGCGTTCGGTTACAACATCGAGAACCGCTATCTATTGGCAGCCCTCGAAGCCCGCGCAGCGACGCTGCACTTGCCGCGCATTGCCGCGCCGGCGCGCGAGATAAAACCCGATGCGACGGGCGTCACCATCAAACATGCCGACGGCGAGGCGCGAGTCCGTCTCGTTGTCGGGGCCGACGGGGCGCGGTCGCTGGCCCGCGTCGCGGCGGGCATTGCCACGAAGCAGCGGCGCTATCCGCAGACGGCGCTGACGCTCAATCTCGCCCAGGCGCGGCCGCACGACGACACGTCGACCGAATTCCATACCGAGAGCGGCCCGTTCACTCTCGTTCCCCTGCCCGGCCGGCGTTCGAGCCTGGTCTGCGTGCTTGAGCCGGCGCACGCCGCCAAACTTGCCGCGATGAACGATGACGCACTCTCGGCCGAGATCGAGCGCCGCGCCCATTCGCTGCTCGGCACGATGCGCGTCGAGCCCGGCCGCGGCGTCTTTTCGCTGGCGATCGAGACCGCGGATGCATGCGCGCGGGGGCGGATCGTGCTGGTCGGCGAAGCCGCGCATGTGGTGCCGCCGATCGGCGCGCAGGGCCTCAATCTCGGGCTGCGCGACGGCGCCACCCTCGCCGAGATTGTCGCCGACGCGCGGCGCGAAAACCGCGATGTCGGCGCACCCGACGTGCTGGCGCGCTATGACAGACAGCGGCGCGCCGACGTGACCAGCCGCACCATTGCCGTCGATCTGTTGAACCGAAGCTTGCTCACCGATTTTTTTCCAGCGCACGGCGCGCGGGGGCTTTCACTCTACCTCGTCGACCACATCGGCCCGTTGCGGCGCGCCTTGATGCGCGAAGGCGTGGCGCCGGCCGCCTCGCAGCCGCGTCTGATGCGCGGCGAGATGGTATGAAGTGCGCTATTTCCTAGGCAGCCATGCCGTGAAAAGCGGCTTGGCGTGCCGTATCCTTCATCCTACCGTTGGCTATAAGGAACTCTCGGTACCCGCATGAAACTACCGCGCAATTTCTTTAAGCCGCTGGCGATCGGAGCGCCGGCTCCGTTACGCGATCTGCCGCTGCGGCTCGAGCGCATGATTCATTTCGTGCCGCCGCATATCGCGAAAGTGCGCGCCAAAGTGCCGGAGCTGGTGGCGCAAGTCGACGTCGTGCTCGGCAATCTGGAGGATGCGATCCCGGCCGACGCTAAGGAGGCCGCAAGAAACGGCTTCATCGAAATGGCGAAGTCTTGCGATTTCGGCGAGACCGGATTGTGGGCACGCATCAATGCGCTCAATTCGCCCTGGGTGCTCGACGACGTTTGCGAGATCGTCGCCGCGATCGGGCAAAAGCTCGACGTCATCATGCTGCCGAAGGTCGAGGGCCCCTGGGACATCCATTATCTCGATCAGCTTCTCGCCCAGCTCGAAGCAAAAAACGAGGTGAAAAAGCCGATCCTGATTCACGCCATCCTGGAGACCGCCGAGGGCGTCGACAACGTCGCCTCGATCGCGGTCGCTTCGCCGCGCATGCACGGCGTCAGTCTCGGCCCAGCCGACCTCGCCGCCTCGCGCGCGATGAAGACGACACGGGTCGGCGGCGGCCATCCCGAATACAAGGTGCTGGCCGATGCCGGCGCGCCTGATACGCCACGACCGGCCTATCAGCAGGACCTCTGGCACTACACGATCGCGAAAATGGTCGATGCCTGCGCCGCAGCCGGCATCAAGGCGTTCTATGGGCCATTCGGCGATTTTGCCGATAGTGCCGCCTGCGAGGTGCAGTTCCGCAACGCCTTCCTCATGGGCTGCGTCGGCGCCTGGACGTTGCATCCGAACCAGGTGCCGATCGCCAAGCGCGTCTTCTCGCCGGACCCGGCCGAAGTGGCCTTTGCCAAAAAGATCATCGCCGCCATGCCCGACGGCAGCGGCGCGGTGATGATCGACGGCAAGATGCAGGACGATGCGACCTGGAAACAGGCCAAAGTGCTGGTCGATTTGGCCGGCCTCGTTGCCGAGAAGGACCCCCAAATGGGTCGGCGCTATGGCCTATGAAAGTGGTTCCGCGGTTCCGAGGCAGTGCGGCATAATCGTTGCATTATCGCCCCTGTGAAGCTGTAAAATGCGTCCCGCGATGGAAAAGATTCGAAACGCCAAATTCCAGATCGGCCAGGTCGTTCGGCACCGGCTCTATCCGTTCCGCGGCGTGGTGTTCGACATCGATCCGATCTTCGACAATACCGAGGAATGGTACCAGGCGATCCCCGCCGAAATGCGGCCGCGCAAGGACCAGCCGTTCTATCATCTGTTCGCCGAGAACGACGAGACCGAATATGTCGCCTATGTCTCGGAACAGAACCTATTGCCCGACAATAGCGGCGAGCCGATGCGCCATCCACAGGTCGCCGAGGTCTTCGTCAAGGACGGCAAAGGCGGCTATCGCCCGCGCTCGGCGATGATGCACTGAGGACATTGTCCGCTGGTTCCCGCGCAAGCGGGAATCCAAACGAGATTTCACAGCACAATGGAACAGCTGCCGAACCCCGCTTGCGCGGGAACGGGCGCAATGAAACGCGGCTCCGGCGTCCAGGGCTTCTATTACTTCGCCGGTGCGCCTGCGGGCGGCGCCGCGGAGGCTCCCGGCGCGCCCTGCTGCTGCTCGAGCTTTTTGCGTGCTTCGTCGGCGCGGCGCTGCAGCTCGTCCTGCAACTTCTTCTGCTGCGCCTCGAACACTTTCGGATCGGTCGGCGGCCCGTCATAGGCCTTGGCGAAATCGGTGAGCGGCAGCACCAGGCTGATCGGCTGGCCGGTCGAATTGATCGCCTGGACGACGAGGCCCTGTCCCTTTTTCATCTTCGCGATCATGTCCGCAGTGGCCTCGTAGTCCGCCATGCAGCCGTTGGTGAAGCAGATCACGTAAGGCGCCGTCATCGGCTGGTTTTGGTCGATGATCACGCGGGTGCCGTGGATCAGCTGCATGCCGAGCGGCAAGGTGACGCGCAGGATTTTCTTCGGCTCGCCTTCCGGCTCGATCAACACGGCGGCGACCACCGGCATGCCGGACTCGATGCGGGCATCCTTGCCGGTGAAGCAAACCTGCTTGGAATTGGGATCGTTCTGGTTCTTAAGGCAGAACTTGGTCCACGGCGAATAGATCAGCTGGACCGGCTGCTGCTCGCCTTGCGCCGGCGCCGGCGCTGCGGGAGCGGCCGGCGCCGCCGCTGCGGCCGGTTTTTTCGCCGCCGGCTTTGCCTGGGCGAAGGCGAGCGAGCCGGCCGCGCATTGGCCCGCAAGCGCTAGCGCGACGCCCAGCACGGCCGTCCGGCCCAATGTTCCGGTTGGCTTACCGACCAATCCGTTGGCGATGGCAGCGAGCGTCCGTCTCACCGGCCGAGCCGGCGCCGACGCGTTGCGATAGTTCATGAGATGCAGTTCCTCTTTGGTGCTGCCACCCGCAATTCGACCCCGGATCTGAGCGACCGCGTCGAACTGCCTGGTCAGACTTGACTATCGATGATCCGATATCGCCGCAGCCGGCATTCGTTGCCGCGCCGCGCAGTCCCCCGCGGGACGGTCAATCGACGCAGAATACGGCAACACCGTGACCCCTTCTCGCCCCTCGGTCCGGCCCAATAGCGCAATTGTCCTGCCAGATAAAGCCCGCCGGCGGACCAGCCGGCGATAAAGCGCGCCATCGCGCGCGGCGCGCCGACGGTCTTGACCGGTGCGGCGTGGTACATTCGCGCCTCGTCGTGCGAATCGCGTTCAACGCTGCTGCCGAGGCAACCCTGCGAACCGACGGATATAGAATGCACGGCGCAATTCGCGCCCAATGGCTTGCCGGTATGCTGGTCGGCCTTGCGACGGCGGCTGGCGCGGCGCCCACCCAACTTGCCTTACCGAATGCCATCGCCAGATCGGCCATTGCGATGCACGGCGCGCCGGCGCTGCCGGACGGCTTCACCGCCCTGCCCTATGTCAGTCCCGACGCACCGAAGGGCGGCCGGCTGGTCGAGGGCGTGCTCGGCACCTTCGACAGCCTTAATCCGCTCATCGTCCAAGGTCTCGCCGTGCAGCCGGTGCGCGGCTACGTCATCGAAAGCCTCCTGGCGCGCAGCTACGACGAGCCGTTCACGCTGTACGGTTTGCTGGCACGGACGGTCGAGACCGACGCGGCGCGGAGCTACGTCACCTTCACGCTCGATCCCGCGGCGCATTTTTCCGACGGCACGCCGGTGACCGCCGCGGACGTGGTGTTCTCCTGGCAGCTGCTGCGCGACCACGGCAGGCCCAATCATCGCACCTATTATTCCCGGGTGGCGAAGGCGCAAGCTCTCGGCCCGCGCAAAGTGCGTTTCGATTTCGCCGATACCAGCGACCGCGAATTGCCGCTGATCCTCGGCCTGATGCCGGTGCTGCCGCAGCACGCGATCGATGTCGCGACTTTCGAGAACTCGACGCTGGCCAAACCGGTCGGCAGCGGCCCCTATGTGGTCGCCGCCATCGATCCGGGAAAAAGCGTCACGTTCAAGCGCGATCCGAACTATTGGGGCCGCGCGCTTGCCGTCAATCGCGGCTTATGGAATTTCGACGAATTGCGCTTCGACTTTTATCGCGACGAAAACGCCTATTTCGAAGCTTTCAAGGCCGGGCTCTACGATGTGCGCGCGGAAACCGATCCGACCCGCTGGCAGACCGGTTACGACTTTCCCGCCGCGCGCGACGGCCGCGTCGTCAAGGAGACATTCCGCAGCGGATTGCCGAAATTTGCTTCCGACTTCGTCTTCAACACGCGCCGGCCGATCTTCGCCGACATCCGCGTGCGCCAAGCGCTCGCTTTGCTGTTCGATTTCCAATGGGTCAATCGCAACTTTTTCTACAATCTCTATCAGCGCAGCGCGAGCTTCTTCGACGATAGCGAGCTGTCCGCCTACCACCGTCCGGCGGATCAAAACGAGCGCGCGTTGCTCGCGCCTTATGCAGATGCGGTGCGTCCCGACGTACTCGACGGCACCTGGTCGCCGCCCGTCACCGACGCCTCGGGACGCGACCGCGCCGCACTGCGCCAGGCGCTCGGCTTGCTGCAAGCCGCCGGCTACGAACTCAAAGGCACGACGCTGCGCGATCGCGCCAGCGGGCGGCCGTTCGCCTTCGAAATCATGGTGACCAACCGCGACGACGAGCGCCTGGCGCTCGCCTATTCCACCATGCTGGCGCGCGCCGGCATTCAGGCGCAGGTTCGTCTGGTCGATGCCGTCCAGTACGACGCGCGCCTGGCATCGTTCGATTTCGACATGATCGAATACCAGTGGAACGAGTCGCTGTCGCCGGGCAATGAGCAGAGCCTTTATTGGAGCTCGGCGGCAGCCGATGAAGACGGTTCGCGCAATTATATGGGCGTAAAAAGCGCCGCGGTCGACGCCATGATCGCGGCTTTGCTGCGCGCGCGCACCCGGTCCGATCTGGTCGATGCCGTGCGCGCGCTCGACCGCGTGCTGATGTCCGGCGCATTCGTCGTCCCGCTGTTTTATCTTCCCGCGCAATGGGTGGCGCGTTGGAATTACATCCAACACCCGGTCCGGACGTCGCTTTACGGTTACCTGCCGGAATCCTGGTGGCGGCAGCCGGCCAAAGGTCTGCAATAATGCCGTCGGCAACGACCCGCGGCGCAACGCTAAGCCAATGATACTTGGTGTTCCCACCGGCGCGACGAGCCTGGAGCCGCATGCGCAGGGCCGCATCACGCTCGACGAATTGTTTCGCCGCGCCGCGGCGCGGCGGCCGGGTGCGATCGCGCTTGCCGATGCACCGAACCGGCAAGCGTTTACCGACGGCCAGCCGCTGCGGCTGTCCTATGCCGAAGCCGACCGCATGGTTTCGGCGATCGCCGGCCGGCTGCGCCGCATGGGACTGCCGATCGACGCCGTCGTCGGCATCCAAATGCCGAACACCGTCGAGCATGTCTTGACCTTTCTCGGCGTGTTGCGTGCGGGATTGATCGCAGCGCCGCTGCCGCTGTTATGGCGCCGCGCCGACGCCGTTACGGCGCTGGCGCGGGTCGGCGCCAAAGCCCTGATCGCTTGCGGCCGGGTCGGCGGTTTTGAGCTTTGCCGGTTGGCCACCCATGTCGCCGCCGAGGTGTTTTCGATCCGCTATGTGTGCGGCTTCGGCAACAGGCTGCCCGACGGCGTGGTGGCGTTCGGCGATTTATTCACCGCGGCGAAATTCGATCCCGTTCCGCCGCTCGATCGCGACAGCAACGCCGCGGCGCATCTCGCGGTGGCGACCTTCGAAGTCGGCGAGGACGGTCCGGTGCCGGTGGCGCGGCGCCATCTCGAACTCCTGGCCGGCGGATTGTGCGCGCTGTTCGAAAGCCGCATCGAGCAAGATGCCGGCGTGCTGTCGGCCATCGCGCCCGCGTCGTTCGCCGGCATCTGCCTCACGCTGGTGCCGTGGCTGCTGACCGGCGGCACGCTGGCGCTGCATCATCCGTTCGATGCCGAGGTGTTTGCGCGCCAGCGCCGCGACGAGCGCTGCGGCACCCTGATCCTGCCCGCCGGGGTGGCGTTTCGCCTCGCCGAGACCGGCCTGTTCGCGCGCGAAGGACCGACCACGGTGCTGGCGGCCTGGCATGGACCGGAGCGGCTTGCGGCCGGCGCGGAATGGCCCGAGCGCGACGCCGTGCTCGTCGACGTGCCGATTTTCGGCGAAGCGGGTTTTGTCGCGGCGCGTCGCGGTCTGGGCGGCCGGCCGGTCGCGCTACCGCTTGGCCAGGTCGTCGCGCCGCGCGCCGCCGCGGGCGCGGTGACCGTCGTCGAACTCGCCGCCACTGACACCGGCACCTTGGCGCTGCGCGGTCCGATGGTACCGCGCCATGTCTTTCCGCCGGGCATCGAGCGCTCCGACCAGCCGCATTTCGAGATCGCCAGCGACGGCTTCGTCGATAGCGGCTCGCCGTGCCGGGTCGATCCGCTGAGCAAAAGCCTCGTCATCACTGGACCGCCCTCCGGCATCGTCAATGTCGGCGGGTACCGCTTCCCGCTCTGCGCGCTTATGGCAACGATCGGCCGCATCGACGCTGCTGCGGCGCTGGCGGCGCTGCCCGATGCTCTGACCGGCCAGCGCCTGGTCGGCACCGCGACCGACCTCGAGGCCATGGCGGGAGCGCTGCGCGCGCTCGGGGTCAATCCGCTGGTCACCGCCGCCTTCGGCGAGCGCGGCGAACAGGTTTTGCGCGAGGCGGTTGCCGCCGGGTGAGCGCCTGGAGCGGCTATTTTGCGGCCGTGTTGACGCGCCATTAACAGCGCTTTGGCATGCTGAACGGGTCGTTATCCGTAACCGCCTGCATTTCGCACCATGGCGCTGCAAGGTCCGTTCGCCGTCATTGCCGACAGTCCGGCGCCGGATGTCCTCGATGCTTTGCGCGCGGCGGGCGCTTCCGCGATCATCGAAGCGACCTGGAGCGGTGCGCCAAAGGCGCTCGCTGCGGTCGAGCCGGAAGCGATCATTCTGGCCGATGCCTGTCCCGACCAGGCGCGCGCCACCGCGCTTGCAGATCTGCTGGGCGAGCAGCGGCAGAGCGGCAGCGGCCTGTTCATGCCGGTAATTGCCCGCAGCCGCGATGACGGCGCGCCGGCAATCCCGGACACATTCGCCATTGCCGCCAATGCGCCGCCGCAGCGTCTGGTGCGGCGTTTGAGCTCGGCGCTGCGCATCCGCACGCTGCACGGTACGGTGTTGCGCCGCATGCGCACGCTGGCCTCGCGCGGCGAACAGCTGCCGGAATTGTCGGCCGCCGATCCGCTCGACGAGGCCACCGTGCTGGTCGCCGGGCGCGGCCGGTCGTATCCGGAACTGTCGGTTGCCTGCGGCGAACGGGTCGGCGTGGTTGGCGCGCTCTCCGTCGAGAGTGCGGCGCGCGCCCTCAATATACGCGACATCGACGGCGTGGTGATCGGCGACGGCTTTGCGCCGAAAATCGTCGAAGCGCTGCTGACCGTGCTCGCCGAGGACCCCCGCTTTCGCGACCTGCCGGTCGCGGTGCTCGGCGGCCATCCCGCTACGGTCGAGCCGTTCGCTACCGAGCTCGCCAATCTGGAACGTATTGCCGAAGGCCCGCAGCGTCTGGTCGAACGCTTTCTGCCCTATGTGCGCGCCTACGCCTTCGGCCAGCGGCTCAAGCGCATGCTCAAATCGCTCGACGCCAAAGGCATGCTCGATCCCGATACCGGGCTGCTTGCCCATGACGCGTTCTGGCGCGATCTCAACCGCGCCGTCGGCGACGCCGAGAAGCGCGGCGCCGGCCTGTCGATTGCGCGCTTCTGTTTCGATGGCAATGACCGCCGCCTGAGCCTCGATGCCGCGCGGTTGGTCGGCCGCCTGATGCGCCAAGTCGATTTCGCCTGCCGCGAAGCCGACAATTCCATCTTCGCGGTTTTCACCGAAACCGATTTGCGCGCCGCCCATGTCGTGGCGCGCCGCATCGCCAGCGTGCTCAAAAACACGATGCTGGCGCCGGACAGCAGGACAGGCGGCGTCGATGCCGCGGTGACGCTGGCGACCTTGAAGCCGACCGACAGCATCGATTCCCTGATCGCGCGGGTTGTGGGCGAGGCTGCCGGGTGATTTTGATCCGCTCATTCCCGCGCCAGCGGGAATCCAGATCTGGGTTCCCGCGTTCGCGGGGAGGAGCGGACGGCGGCAATCCCGTTTCCAGCATGCCGACCTATGCGGTAGGCTCCAGCAAGATACGAATCGAAGGTTTTTCATATGGCCGATACGTCCGAAGCGCGCGGTTCGGTGCACATCGATGTGGTCTCCGATATCGTCTGTCCGTGGTGCTATATCGGCAAACGCCGGCTCGAAGGCGCGATTGCGCTGACGCCCGAAGTCGATGTCGACATCAATTGGCGGCCGTATTTTCTCAATCCGTGGATTCCACGCGAAGGCATCGACCGGCAGACCTATCTGGAAACCAAATTCGGCTCGGTCGAGCGTTACGGCGTGATCGCCGAGCGCATCGCGGCCGCCGCCGCGATGGAAGGGCTGGGCTACGATCCCGGCAAGATCGGCCGGCAGCCCAACACGCTCGACTGTCACCGCCTCATCCTGTGGTCGCGCAGCGCCACCGATCCGGCGCGCATGAAACAGCGGCTGATGGAGCTGTATTTTGCCGAAGGCGCCGATCTCACCGACCCGCGGGTGCTGATCCAGGCCGCGATCGATTGCGGCATGGACGGCGACCTGGTGCGCCGCCTGCTCGCCAGCGACGCCGACATCGATCGCATCGAGACCGAAGCAACCTCGGCCAAGGAAGCCGGCATCGACGGCGTGCCCTGCTTCGTGTTCGGCGGCAGCGTCATCGTCACCGGCGCGCAAGCGCCGGAATATCTGGCGAGCGCCATCGAGCGCACCGCGGGCCGCCATACGCGGATGCGGGCATAGCCGGCCGTCATTCCGGATGGCCGCGAAGCGGCAAGTGCGCAATCCACAGCCGCGGATTTTGCCGAAACGTCGCTGAGCCATTTTCGGAACCGGCGTCGCCGCACAAGCGACATTTTGCCGTGCCGCATCGAGGGAAAACACCGGCAGGCGATCAACCAAACCTCAACGATACGAGGCTAAAATGACCAAAATGTTCAGGCCACATCGCCTATGACCGAAGCCCTGGTGCAAAAGCTCTCGCCGCAGATCGCCCCGGAGGGCGCCAAAGACATGACGGCGCCGTGCCCGAAATGCCGCGCCGGCATGGTCTATGTGACGGCGCTGCCGCACCCCCAAGCCCCGGACATGCGGCGCACGATATTCCTATGCTCCGGCTGCAATCGGACCAGGAATTATTCGCTTTCTGCAGCCATGGCGGAGGCTTACGCCAAGTTGTTCGCGGCCGAGCGGCCTGCAACGGAAACGCAATAAGCCAGCCGCAGTAGTGCTCGGCCTTACCGGCGGCCGCCCGGCATGACCCCGTCGTCGGCGCCTTGGCAGAGCGACACGCCGCATTCGCCGCAGCGATAGATGTGCAGGTCCGACAGGCCTTCCGTTCGCGGCGCGATGCGCGCCAGATGCATCGAACGCCCGCAGTTCGGGCAGGCCGGCGCGGCCACGATCGGGTGGCCGGCCGGCTGCAATAAATCCTGGATCGCCAACATGGTTCACCTCATGGCGCGGGTTCCCGCGCTTTCTCAAACGCATGATTGAAATTCAAACGGTCGTTTGAGACGCGGTCGGGCCGGAAATAAGGAGATGTTGTGATTTTCGCCTTGTCGAACGTAGGGACGCCCCTCGTGGGCGCCCTCGCCAAGGACAGGGCGGCCACGAGGGCCGCCCCTATTGTGTGCCGCCGCTCTTAATCGCCCTCGCCCCACAGCTTCAAAGCGCAATGGCCGGCAATGCGCTTAAAGTCATTGTCGGTTGACAGCATCGTCAGGTCGTGACGGATGCAGAGTTGCGCCAAGAGAGTGTCGATCGTTCCAACCTGGACGCCGGCACGACGGCAAATGTTGCGCAACCCCGCCGCGGCGATGTGATCCTCGCGGTCCGGCACGAGCAGCGGCACCGCGGCAAAGCGGTCCAGGATCTGCGCGCGGGCTTTCGGTCCTGAAAAACCCTGAAGCAGTTCTTGCAGCACAAGCCCCGTCGTCAACAGCGTCTCGCCGGACTCGATCGCGCGCATCAACGCGCGCACCGGCGCGGCGTCGGCCGGTCTATCCCGCCGCAGCGCCAGCGACCATACGCTGGTATCGACGAACAGGCTCAATCGCGCGCCCGCTCTGTCTTATAGTCGTAAGAGGCGTCCCATTCGAGCTTGCCCATCAGATCGAGCAGCCGCTTCTGGCGCCGGCGGGCGATAAATTCCTGCAAGGCTTTGGTGACGGCCGCCTTCTTAGTGCGCTCGCCGCTCACTTCCAGCGCGCGGTCGATGAGGTCCGGATCGATCGAGAGATTTGTCGCCATGTGTGTATCGCTATGTGTGAGTCTCCACACATAACTTGACACAAAATACGAAATTGCGCAACGAAGAGGCCTAGGAACTCTGCACTAGTCGCGCCGCATTGTGGCGCGAGCGAGAGCCTCCAATGTGGCGATCTCGCCCTCACCGCTGGTATCAAGAACTTCCATGCTCTTTTCGGAACCTGCGCCGCGACCGGAACGGAATTGCATCGATTGCTCGACATAGGCTCCTGAAAGCTTGTCGAACGCATCTTTGAAGCGTTTTGCAACCGCCGTCGGCACCAAAATTCCATTAGTTCTAAGCATCAGCCGACCTGCGAAAATTGCCGCACCAGCACTGTTCACTGTCCTTTGTCGCATGATTTTTGAATAAATGTCATTCTTATTCGGTGAGGCGAGCACCTGTTTCTTCTGCGGTTCCGATAATTCAGTCGTCTCTAGAAACGTATTTACATCATCGTCTGACAGACGATCCATGTCAGGGAAACTCATGTAGTCAATGATGGCCTGCTGCGTCTTTAGCCAAGCATCTGAATACGCATGCCAGATTTTGATAAGAGCATCGAACTCGAGCTCGTTTGCTCTGCGCCCACGATCTTGAATATGGGCAAGGTCTGCGCGAAGTGCTTCGATTTTTTCGTCATGAGCGTGCTTGAGGGCCGTAATCTTTTGCTCAAGTCGATAGTTAATAAATCGCTCGCCCACAGCCGTCGATTTAACGGCGATGAAGGCGAATATCGTCAAAGCGGAGCTAGTGACCGCTTGTGCAATCCATGAGAGTGTTTGCCACACCATCCCGATTTCCAAGGGCGAGACAAATTCTAGGGGGCGAAACAAATTTTAGGGCACGCAGGCAGGCGCGCTACTAATGACAAGAGGAACCATGCACAGCAACGAGAGCAGCACTACAAGCGCGTTGCCAATGAGGTATTGATTATACGAAAAACGATTTTCCTGCCATGTCTTCCACTGCGCCAGAGTCTTAAGTCCTATCCACGCCCCGATAATTGTCCACGCGCCCGTTGCCATTATCACGGGATAACTCAACAATTCGAGCAAACCTAGGAAAGTAGCCGACCAGAGATCCGACTTCGTACCTTTCGGATCGTTTGGGTGAACCCCTTTCAGATTGCGCCAAAGGTGAATGCCATATTTCTCAGGCGGTGAATCGTCGTGTTTCTCAGGCGGTGAATCGTCGTGAGAAACATTGGCCAACTCGAATGCGCTCAGTGCTGACATCAAAAAACGGATTATCGCCTGCAGCAAAATTGCTAGCAGAATGTATACTGTCCAATAAGGCGCAATGTGCCAATCATTACAAGTGTCTCCATGTAATCCTCCTGAATTCGGGTGCAATTTCTTTACACCCCTCCGAAGGGTGAGGCGAATTTTTCCTTACGCCGCCTTCGCCCCCTTCTCCGCAATCCCGACCAGCGTCCGCAAAATCTCCGTCGCGCCCTTCAGCCGCTCCTCCGCGCTATCCCATTCGTCGAAAAACACGACTTTCTGATCGGGCCGCACCCGCGCGCCGACCGGGTGCCTGGCGATGTAGGCAATGAGCCCTTCGGGATTGGCGAAGATATTGTCGCGGAACGACAGCACGGCGCCCTTCGGCCCGACGTCGATCTTCTCGACATTGGCGCGCCGGCACAGCGATTTAATGGCGACGATCTGTAACAGATACTCGACCTCCTCCGGCAGCGGGCCGAAGCGATCGACCAGCTCGGCGCCGAAGGCTTCGATGTCGCGGTCATCCTCGATTTCGGCGAGCCGGCGATAGAGCGCGAGCCGCACCGGCAGATCGGCGACATACACTTCCGGAATAAGCACCGCGGTGCCGATGGTGATTTGCGGCGACCATTGGTCGGCTGCGGGCGCGGTGATGCCGGCCTTCAGCGAGGCCACCGCTTCTTCCAGCATCTGCTGATAAAGCTCGAAGCCGACTTCCTTGATGTGGCCGGACTGCTCGTCGCCCAGAAGATTGCCGGCGCCGCGGATGTCGAGATCGTGGGACGCGAGCTGGAAGCCGGCGCCAAGGGTGTCGAGCGATTGCAGCACTTTAAGCCGGCGCTCGGCCTGCGGCGTGATCTTGCGCCCGGCCGGCAGCGTCAAGAGCGCATAGGCGCGCAGTTTTGAGCGGCCGACGCGGCCGCGCAGCTGATAGATTTGCGCCAGCCCGAACATGTCGGCGCGGTGCACGATCAGCGTGTTCGCGGTCGGGATGTCGAGGCCGCTTTCGATGATGGTGGTGGAGAGCAGCACGTCGAACTTGCCGTCATAGAACGCCGCCATGATGTCTTCGAGCACGGCGGCCGGCATCTGGCCGTGCGCCACCGCGACGCGCACTTCCGGCACGGTCCTGTCGAGAAAGCTCTTGGCGTCGGCGAGATCCTCGATGCGCGGGCAGACATAAAACGCCTGGCCGCCGCGATAGCGCTCGCGCAACAAGGCCTCGCGCACCACGACCGGATCGAACGGCGACACGAAGGTGCGCACCGTGAGCCGGTCGATCGGCGGCGTGGCGATGATCGACATGTCGCGCACGCCGGACAAAGCGAGCTGCAAGGTGCGCGGGATCGGCGTTGCGGTCAGCGTCAGCACGTGGACCTCGGCGCGCAGCTGCTTGAGCTTTTCCTTATGCGCGACGCCGAAATGCTGCTCCTCGTCGACCACGATGACGCCGAGGTCCTTGAACTTGATGGCCTTGCCGAGCAGCGCGTGCGTGCCGATGACGATGTCGACCGTGCCCGCGGCGAGGCCCTTTTTGACGTTGGCCAGTTCTTTTGCCGAGACCAGGCGCGACGCTTGCGCGACGTGGATGGGGTAGCCCTTGAGGCGGTCGGAGAAAGTTTTGAAATGCTGGCGCGACAACAGCGTGGTCGGCACCACAACCGCGACCTGCTTGCCGTTCATCGCCGCGATGAAGGCGGCGCGCAACGCCACTTCGGTCTTGCCGAAGCCGACGTCGCCGCAGATCAGCCGGTCCATCGGCCGGCCGGAGGACAGATCGTCGAGCACTGCGGCAATCGCTGCGTCCTGGTCGTCGGTCTCTTCATAGGGAAAGCCGGCGCAGAATTCGTCATAGAGCCCGGCGCCGACGGCCAGCCGCGGTGCCTCGCGCAATTGCCGCTCGGCGGCGACCTTGATCAGCTCGCCGGCGATTTCGCGGATGCGGTTTTTCATCCGCGCCTTGCGCGCCTGCCACGCCGAGCTGCCGAGCCGATCGAGCTCGGTGCCGGCCTCGTCGGGGCCGTAGCGCGACAACAGCTCGATGTTCTCCACCGGCAGGAACAGCTTGTCGCCGCCGGCATAATGGATTTCGAGGCAGTCGTGCGGCGCGCCGGCCGCCTCGATGGCGCGCAGCCCGATGAAGCGGCCGATGCCGTGATCGACATGGACGACGAGATCGCCGGCGGCAAGGCTCGTCACCTCGGCGATGAAATTGTCGGCGCGTTTCGATTGCCGGCGCGTGCGCACCAGCCGCTCGCCCAAAATGTCCTGCTCGGTTATCAGCGCGACATCGGCGGTCTCGAAACCGGATTCGAGGCCGAGCACCGCGAGCGCGATCTGCGGACGCGGCAGCGCCAGCGCTTGCGGCCATGAGGCGACCGGCGTCAGATTATGCAGGCCGTGCTCGGCAAGCACATGCGCCATGCGCTCGCGTGAGCCGTCGCTCCACAGCGCGACCAGCGCGCGCTTGCCGGCAGCCTGCAGGGCGTGGACGTGCCTAGTCACCGCCTCGAACACATTGGCGCCGGGTGTCGACCGCTCGGCAGCAAAGTTGTGACCGGCGTGCGCGCCGATCTCGATGACCACCTCCCTACCCTCCCCCGCATGCGGGGGAGGGTAGGGCGGGGGCGGCGAAGCAAACGGCGTCAGCCGCGCCAAGGCTGAATTGTCCAGCCGTTCGCGCCATTCGGCTTCGCCGAGATAAAGCCGGTCCGGGGGCAGCGGCTTATACGGCGCGCCGGCGCCGGCATGGTCGAGCGCTTCCTTGCGCGCCTCGTAATAGTCGGCGATCTGGGCGAGCCGTTCGTGGGCGGCTTCCTCGGCCAAGGGCTCGGTGGCGATGGGGCAGTCTTCGACATAATCGAAGACCGTTTCCATGCGCTGGTGGAACAGCGGCAACCAATGCTCCATGCCGGCGTGGCGGCGGCCTTCGCTGACGGCTTCATAGAGTACGTCGTCGGGCCCCGCCGCGCCGAAGGCGGCGACGTAACCGGTGCGGAAGGCCCGGATGGTCTCGCCGGTGAGCTGGAACTCCGCCATCGGCACCAGATCGAGCGCGCGCAGATCGGTATCGGTGCGTTGCGTCTCCGAATCGAAGTTCCTGATCGATTCCAGCGTATCGCCGAAGAAATCGAGCCGCACCGGCTGCTCCATGCCGGGCGCGAACAGATCGACGATGCCGCCGCGCACCGCATAGTCGCCGGCTTCGCGCACCGTGGCGGCGCGGTTAAAGCCGTTGCGATCGAGCCATTGGGTGATGCCGGCCATCGGCAAAATATTGCCCGGCGCCGCCGCCAGCGATTGCCCGGCGATAAGTTCGCGCGCCGGCACGCGCTGCAGCGCGGCATTGATGGTGGTGAGGAGCACGGCCGGATACTCGCGGCCGCGCACTCGAGCCAACCGCGCAAGCGTCATCATCCGCTGCGCCGCCACGGCGGCGTGCGGCGAGACGCGGTCGTAGGGCAGGCAATCCCAGGCCGGAAATTCCAACACCTCGATGTCGGGGGCGAAAAAGCCGAGCGCGCGGGAGAGCGTGGCCATGCGCGGACCGTCGCGGCAGACCACTGCAATGGAAATCGCCGGCGGCTTTGCGCCGGATGCGATGGCGCGGGCGAGATCGGCAACGACCAGGCCTTCGGCGCCGTCGGCGATGCCGGCAAGCGTCAGCACCCGCCCGGGCAAAAGCCGCTCGGCCGGCGATGCGGTCAGCGCGGAATTAGACAACTGTGCCGCCATTTATGCTTTTGACCCCGTACCGGCATCGGCATGAGAGTTCTGCACGTGAAAACCGATGAGCTGGCGCAGCACCACGGTGTCGTAATTCGCCGGTACGGCTTCGGCGCCGACGACCCAGGCATAAAGCTCCGCATTGGGCACTTCGATCAGCCGCTCGAAATCGTCGAGCGAAGGCGCGTCGAATTTGTCGATATAGGCGTCGGCGAAACGACCGACGATCAGATCGGTCTCGCGCACGCCGCGCCGCCAGGCCCGGAACAGCAGCCGGCGGCGGCGCACATCCAGCCCTTCACTCGAACGCTCCGTCATGGATTTGCCTAAGCTCGGTCAAACGCCAAAAGCCCGGACGTGCCGGGCACGGGGTATATAGCGGGCGATATCCTGATTGTCATGGCCTGCGCAGGCGGGCCATCCAGTAATCCCGCCCGAGCGGATTTACGCGGCGCCGTAGACGTTATCGATTACTGGATCATCCGCCGTCGCGGATGATGACAGTGTAGGATGTGTGCGAAAATGTGATGCTGCGTGTGGTGAGATGCGCCCGCCGGTCCTCAATCCGCTATTCGCTTCGCTCGCGGCGCTGCCCGGCATCGGGCCGAAGCTGGAAAAGCTGTTCGGCCGCCTGATCGGCCGCGACGGCGAGCCGCCGCGCGTCGTCGATCTGCTGTTTCATCTGCCGACCGGCTTGGTCGACCGGCGCAACCAGCCGAAGCTGCGCGACGTCGTTCCGGACACCGTGGTGACGGTCGCGGTGACGGTCGAAAAGCACCGGCCGCCGCCGCCGCACCGGCCGCGCGCGCCCTACAATATCGACACCTTTGACGACACCAACACGCTGATGATCAGCTACTTCAATGCGCGGAAGGACTATCTGGAAACCCAATTTCCGCAAGGTGCGCTGCGCTACGTCTCCGGCACTGCAACGCTTTATGACGGCCATTTGCAGATGCTGCATCCAGACCGCGTGGTCGACGCGGCGGGATTTGCCGAACTGCCGCTCATCGACCCGGTCTATCCGCTCACCGAGGGGCTGCATCCCAACCAAATACGCAAAGCCATGGACCTTGCGCTCGATCGCCTGCCGGCACTGCCGGAATGGCAGGATGCAGAGTGGCGCAAGCGCAACGACTATCCGGGCTTTGCCGACGCCTTGCGCGGCATCCATCGCCCGCAGGCGCCTGAGGACATGGCGCCGGAAAGCCGAGCCTGGTCGCGGCTCGCCTATGACGAACTGTTGGCGAGCCAACTGGCGCTGGCGCTATTGCGCGCGCATATGCGCGCCCGCGCCGGCCGCGGCAGTGCCGCCGAGGGTTTGCTGCGCGCGCGCATCGTACGGGCCCTGCCCTATTCGTTGACGCCGTCGCAATCCCGCGCCGTTGCCGACATCGTCGCCGATCTGGCGCAGCCGCAGCGCATGCTCCGCCTCCTGCACGGCGACGTCGGCGCCGGCAAGACGGTGGTGGCGCTGCTTGCCGCCGCGCACGTTATCGAGGCCGGCCGGCAGGCGGCGCTCATGGCGCCGACCGAAATTTTGGCGCGGCAGCATTTTGCCACCATCGCAGCGCTGGCCAAGGCTGCCGGCATGCGGCTCGCGATCCTCACCGGCCGCGAGCGCGGCCGCGAGCGCGAGGAGATTCTGTCGGCGCTCGCAGCGGGCGATATCGACCTCATCGTCGGCACCCATGCGCTGTTCCAGGACAACGTCGCGTTCCGCGATCTAGCCCTGGCGATCGTCGACGAGCAGCACCGCTTCGGCGTGCACCAGCGGCTGGCGCTGGCGCATAAGGGCGAGGCGGTCGATCTCCTGGTGCTCACGGCGACGCCGATCCCGCGCACTTTGGTGCTGACCTATTTCGGCGACATGGACATTTCGGAATTGCGCGAAAAGCCGGCCGGACGGCAGAAGATCGATACCCGCGCGGTGCCGCTGGATCGTCTCACGGACGTGACCGATGCGGTGGCGCGCGCGCTCGATGCCGGCCGCCGCGTCTATTGGGTGTGCCCGCTGGTCGAGGAATCCGAAAGCATCGACCTCGCCGCCGCCGAGGAACGCCACGCGGCGTTGCAGAAGCGGTTCGGCGACGCTGTCGACCTCGTCCATGGCCGCATGCGCGGGCCCGATAAAGATCGCGCCATGGAACGCTTCGCCAAGGGCGAGACACGGCTTTTGGTGGCCACCACGGTCATTGAGGTCGGCGTCGACGTGCCGGAGGCGAGCGTCATGGTGATCGAGCACGCCGAGCGGTTCGGGCTCGCCCAATTGCATCAATTGCGCGGCCGCATCGGCCGCGGCGCCGCGCACTCGACCTGCATTCTCCTCTACAAGGCGCCGCTCGGGGCGACCGCGAAAGCGCGGCTTGCCGTCCTGCGCGAGACCGAAGATGGTTTTCGCATTGCCGAGGAGGATCTGAAACTGCGCGGCGAAGGCGACGTGCTCGGCGTGCGGCAGAGCGGCGAGCCGGGTTTTCGCATCGCCCGGCTCGAATTTCACGCCAAGCTGCTCGGAGCGGCGCGCGACGATGCCACGCTGGTGCTCACGCGCGATCCGAAGCTGAAATCGCCGCGCGGCGAAGCTTTGCGCGATCTGCTCTATCTGTTCGCGCGCGACGAAGCGATCAAATTGCTGGATGCGGGGTAGCGCTCTACTCGACCGCCGTTGGTTCCGGCTTGCGCGCGGCCTGCGCGGCGCGCGCGGTTGCGGCCAGCGCCGCGAGCTTGCCCGGCGTCGCCGGCTCGCCGCCGGGCTGCACCATGCCCGCGGACATGATCAGCGTCATGGCCTGCTCGACCGAAATATCGAGATCGACCACGTCGCGCCGCGGCACGTAAAAGAAAAAGCCGGTCGTCGGATTGGGCGTGCACGGCATGAAGGCCGAGACGTGCTCGGTCGCCGGCAGCCGATCGGAAATTTCCGCATTCGGCGATTGCGTCAGGAACACCAGCGACCACATGCCGGGCGAGGGAAATTCGACCAGGCCGACGCGGCGGAAGCTGGAATCCGACTTGGAGAACAGCGTCTCGAAAATCTGCTTGGCGGTGCGGTAGATCGGCCGCACCACGGGCATGCGGCTCAAAATGCGCTCGCCGAAGTCGACCAGCTTGCGGCCGATCAAATTGGCGGTGAGGAAGCCGAGCAAAGTCAACGCCGTAAATGCGATGATCAAGCCGGTGCCCGGGATGTTGACCGGCAGGTAGGTCTCGGGCCGGTACGCCACCGGAATGATCGGCCGCACCAGATTGTCGACCCAGGTCACGAACCACCAGATCAGCCAGATCGTTACGGCCACCGGCCCGGCGACGATCAGTCCGGTCAGGAAATAGGTGCGGATGCGGCTGATAAAGCCGGGCGCGGCTTTGACCGGAGTTCCCGCTGTGGCGCTTTGCATATTGTCGTTTGTCATCTAATCCGTCGCAGTGACCGGCAATCAAATATATACGGCGACGGGATAATTTGCACGGCTCGCCGCCAGCCGGGCCGCGGCGCGAGGCGTGCCTATTGCGCCGCCACCGCGCTATTCGACCGTCACGGACTTGGCAAGGTTGCGCGGCTGGTCGACGTCGGTGCCCATGATGACGGCAGTATGGTAGGCTAGGAGTTGTACCGGCACGGCATAAACCAGCGGCGCCACCGCCGCATGCACGGTCGGCAAAGTCAGCGTCACCACCGATTGACCGTCGTTGGCGGCGGCCGCGCCCGCAGCGTCGGTCATCAGGATCAGCCGCCCGCCGCGTGCGGCGACTTCCTGCATGTTGGATACGGTCTTTTCGAACACTTTGTCATGCGGCGCGATGACGATCACCGGCATGTTCTCGTCGATGAGCGCGATCGGGCCGTGCTTGAGCTCGCCGGCGGCATAACCCTCGGCATGGATGTAGGAGATTTCCTTGAGCTTCAACGCGCCTTCGAGCGCAATCGGAAAGCTGGTGCCGCGGCCGAGATAAAGCACGTCGCGGCATTTGGCGAGATCGCGCGCGAGCTGCTCGATCTGCGGCTCGAGCGCCAACGCCTCATTGAGATGACGCGGCATCTCAATGAGCGCATGCACGAGCGCCTTCTCGTCGCTTTCGGCCAGCACCCCGCGGGCGCGGCCGGCGGCGATTGCCAGCGCAGCAAGGGCCGCCAGCTGACAGGTGAAGGCCTTGGTCGAGGCAACGCCGATTTCCGGCCCGGCGAGCGTCGGCATGACGACATCGCTGTCGCGCGCAATGCTCGACGTCGGCACGTTGATGATCGACAGGACGTGCTGCTTGTGCGCGCGCGCATAGCGCAGCGACGCCAGCGTGTCCGCGGTCTCGCCCGATTGCGAGACAAAGATCGCAAGATTGCCCGGATGGAGCGGCACGTCGCGGTAGCGGAATTCCGAGGCGATATCGACTTCGACGGGCAGTTGCGCGAATTGCTCGAACCAATAGCGCGCCACCATGCCGGCGTAATAAGCGGTGCCGCAGGCGGCGATGGCAATGCGGTCGAGGTTGCGGAAATCGAACGGCAATGCAAAAGGCAGCGCGACGCGCTCGGCGGTCATGTCGAGATAATTCGCCAGCGTATGGCCGACCACTTCGGGCTGCTCGTGGATTTCCTTGGCCATGAAATGGCGATGATTGCCCTTGTCGATCAGCAGCACCGCGGCCTGCGATTTCACAACGGCGCGTTGCACGACATTGCCGTCGCGGTCGTGAATCTCGGCGCCGCCCCGCGTAACGATCGCCCAGTCGCCGTCCTCCAGATAGCTCACCGTATCGGTAAAGGGCGCCAGCGCAATGGCGTCGGAGCCGACATACATCGCGCCATCGCCGAAACCGATGGCGAGCGGCGAGCCTTGCCGGGCGCCGATCAAAAGGTTGTCCTCGCCGGCGAATAAAAACGCGAGCGCGAAGGCGCCGCGCAGGCGCGGCAGCGCCGCCTTGACTGCCGCGATCGGCGAAGCGCCGCGCGTCATCTCCGCGGTGACCAGATGCGCGATGACCTCGGTGTCGGTATCGGTGGCGAATTTGGCGCCTTGCTGTTCCAGCTCGCGGCGCAGCGCGCTGAAATTTTCGATGATGCCGTTGTGCACCACCGCGAGCTTGTCGGTGGCGTGCGGATGCGCGTTATTCTCGGTCGGGCGGCCATGCGTCGCCCAGCGGGTGTGGCCGATGCCAATGGTTCCGGCAAGCGGCTCGCGTCGGAGCCGGGCTTCGAGGTTCTTCAGCTTGCCTTCGGCGCGCCGCCGCGTGAGCTTGCCGCCTTCGAGCGTGGCGACGCCCGCGGAATCGTAGCCGCGATATTCGAGACGCTTGAGCGCCTCGATCAGCTGCGGCGCGGCTGGCTCCTGGCCGATCACTCCGATAATGCCGCACATCCGTGGCGACGACTCCGTATGAGGTGCCATCAGGTATCAGGGTTATCAGGTATCGGAAAACGACTTGATTCCGGAGACCTGACGCCTGACGATCGCTAAGGCTTCGGTTTCTTTCTGCCGAGCGATTTCAGTCCGCGCAAGCGCGACGCCCAGCCTTGCTTAATGGTTTGGCGGCCGCGCGCCAGCGCCAAAGCGTCCGGCGGCACGTTTTCGGTGATCACCGAGCCGGAACCGATATAGGCGCCTTCGCCGATCTCGACCGGAGCCACCAGCGCCGAGTTCGAGCCGATGAACGCGTTCTTGCCGATCGTGGTGCGGTGCTTGTCGCTACCGTCGTAATTGCAGGTGATGGTGCCGGCGCCGATATTGGCGTTGGCGCCGACCAAGGCGTCGCCGATATAGCTCAAGTGATTGGCCTTGGCGCCGGCTTCCACCACGGCTTCCTTGACCTCGACGAAATTGCCGATGCGGGCGCCCTCGCCGAGCCGCGTGCCCGGCCGCAGCCGGGCGAACGGCCCGACCGAAACGCCTTTGCCGACATGGGCGCCGACCAGATGCGAGAAGGCGTGAATGACGGCGCCGTCCTCGACCGTCACTTTATCGCCGAAAATCACATAAGGCTCGACCACCACGTCGCGGCCGAATTTGGTGTCGGCAGATAGAAACACAGTCTCCGGCGCAACGAGGGTGACGCCCGAATCGAGCGCGGCTTTGCGCAGGCGCTGCTGCGCGAGACTTTCCGCCTCGGCGAGCTGGCTTTTGGTGTTGATGCCGCGCACGTCGTCCTCCTCGGTTTCGACCGCGACCGCGCGCAGCTTCATGCCGCGCGCGATCTCGACCGCATCGGTCAGATAAAATTCGCGCTTGCGATTGCGGTCGCCGATCCGCCCGAGGACGGCAAGCGCGGTTTTGCCGGCAAGCGCCATCAGGCCGCCATTGCACAGCGCGATCTCGCGTTCGCCGGTGCCGGCATCGGCCTCCTCGCGGATGGCGACGAGCTGGTCGCCTTGCATGACCAGGCGTCCGTAGCCCGACGGATCGGCCGGCCGAAAGCCCAAGACCGCAATCGCCGCGCCCGCGGCAAGCGGCGCCCGCAACTGCGACAACGTCGCCGGCCGCACCAGCGGCGTGTCGCCGTAGATGATCAGGACATCGTCGACCCCGGCTTCGATGGCCGCCTTCGCGGCAAGCACCGCATGTGCGGTTCCACGGCGCTCGCCTTGGATAAAAATGACGGCACCCGGCAGGGCGCGGCGGGCTTCGGCGGCAACCTCATCCTGGCCCGGTCCGATGACGACGGCGCACGCCGTGACGCCCGATTTGGCGACCGCATCGAGGACGTGGGCAAGGAGCGACTTTCCGGCAACCGCGTGCAGCACCTTGGGCCGTGCCGAGGCCATGCGCGTGCCCTCGCCGGCCGCCAATACGATTGCAAGACAAGTCCGATCGGCCGTCCGCGCCGTCATCGCAACCTCCGCGGCGTTCTCATAGCTGAGGCGACAGATCGCCGAAAGCTACCAATTCGGCGAGGCCAGACGCTGCAATTCGTCGCCCAGGCGCCGGTTCCGACACTCTAACCGACAGAATCTGCTAATTTTTGCCACTGATTCGTCTGGGAACTGCCGGTGCGCAGAATGGTCGATCTTGTCGATGCCCTGAAAGCGGAACCGTCAGGTTTGGCTGGAAAGCGGCTGCTCGAAGCGCCACCCGCAGCAAAACGGGCCGCGGCGAAGAAGGGTTTCACCATGCGGGGGCTGCGGCGTCTCGCGGTCTGGACCGCCGCGGCCGCCGGCGCCTTGCTCATCGCGGCACTGACCAGCCGCAGCGATGGCGCCGTCGAGCGCATCGCGCTGGTCCTTCATCATCGCAACCAAGTGGTGCCCCCGCCATTCGACGCGCAGGCCGCGACGGCGCAACTCGCCGCGGCCGTGCGTGGACTTAAGGACAACGCCGACCAGATCAATTCGCGGCTGGCCACCGTCGAGCGCGATGTGGACGACGTCACCGGTTCGATCGCGAAACAGATCAAAGCCGCCGCCGCGACTCGGCGCGCCGAAGACGGACCATCGCTGGTGGCGACCGCCGCGGCGTCGGCTTCGACGGTGGCGCCGGTGGACCTGCCTTCAGGGGCTGCGGCTGCGCCGGACCCGATCAAAACCGCGGCGGCGCGCGCGTTGCCGCCGCAGCCGCGGACCGAATTCGGCGTCGATATCGGCAGCGGGCTGACCCTGCAAGCGCTGCGCATGCGTTGGGCGACCATCCGCACCGCGCATCCGCAGCTGTTTGAAAACCTGGAACCGGTCATCAGCGTGCGAGAAGTTCCGCACGGCAACCGGATCGAACTGCGGCTGGTGGCCGGTCCGATCGCGCAGCCTGGAGCGGCGGCGCAGCTCTGTGCGCAAATCTCGCTGTTGGGCTTGTTCTGTCAGCCGACGATCTTTGACGGGCAACACCTCGCGCTGCGGTAGACCTGCGTCATTTCGGATCGCCGCGCAGCGGCGAGCCTGGAAGCAATTGTATAACTTGGTGCATTGAATATTACTTGCGCACCAGTCCATCGCGAAACGCGATCGCTTCGAGTTCGACCCGGACCGCGTCCATGACGGGAACCACGGGTCGTGCCTGAAATTCAAAAGCAGGTAACATCGAGCAGAACTTGTGAACCGCCAGCGGATCGTCGCAGTCCAACATCATAGACCCACCCCAGTCGCCCACTCTGATAACGAACAACTCGATCTTGAAATTGTCGGGCGCCTTCCATCGAGTGAAAACCTCCAGTATCTGCTTCTGGGCGTTCTCCTACTCCGCAGGCGATCCTTGTGGGCGTTCGGACCAGGTGATCATGTACTTCATCGGCACCATCCATTATTTGAGCTGAAAATCCTCGAAACGACTTATCTGGAACGACGGTCTTGCGCGATTGGGCTTTGTTGCCAAGTCGGCTCGTTGCCCCTTTCGACGTTCACCGCAGGGCGCCATTTCGGTGGCGATGCAGGGAATAACGGCCATGCCTCGGACATCGTCAATCGGTCGAAGATGACCCAACTGCGACATGAGCGATCTGCCCGCCCGCATTCGTATCCCAAGCAGCGGCGGCGAGAGTCGGATCACCACAGGCCTTGCACGTAGATTCTCGTCCCCTGTGGTTTAATTGCGACAGGAGCGAACAAGACTCTATGTTACGATGAACTTTAAGAGGGCTGACGGCAATGGCTTGGAGAGGTCGCCATGAGGAGGATCTTGCTCGGAATTGTTGCGATCGGCGTCTTGTCCGCACCGCCCGCGCTCGCCACCGATATGGCAGTAAAGGCGCCGCCGCCCGTTCCGGCGCCGGCACCGATCTTTAGCTGGACCGGATTTTATATTGGCGGAAACGCCGGTGGTGCCTGGGAGCGGGAGAGCAACTCCCTCGTCGTCACAAATAACCTTTTCTTCGCAGCCGGAGCTATTCCAGGCATCAATGCGTCGGGAAGCCAGACGTTGCATTCGTCGGGATTCTCTGGCGGCGGCCAAGTCGGTTACAATTATCAATCCGGCAACGTCGTTTGGGGTATCGAGCTCGATTTCGAGTCTCTGAGCCAGGGTGCAAGCGGCGGAGGCCCTTTTGCCTACACGACCAATGGTGTCATCTATCAACTGACGACCAATTCCTCGACGAACTGGCTGTTTACCGCGCGACCTCGGCTTGGCTGGGCGATTGATCGCAACTTGCTTTATGTCACCGGCGGCGTCGCTGTGGTGCATCGAAGATTCACGCAAAACTTCTTAGATATCGGTGGCGGCCCGGAAACTGCTTCGTTCTCCAAAGCGCAGGCGGGTTGGACTGTTGGTGCCGGCTATGAATACGCCGTGACCAACAACTGGACCCTTAGGGCCGAATATCTGTTCGCGGGTTTCGATGCGGTTACCGCTTCCGGCCTGGAAGGGCCCGCTGGCGGGACATCTACACTGAACAATTCCAGCAAGCTCGACGTTCAAATCGTTCGCGGTGGACTTAACTACAAGTTCGGCGGCTAATCCGCACCCAAAGGGCCAGCTATGGAAATGCGGATCGCGCCGTCGAGATAGTCGGCGGCCCCAAAACGACACGATATGATGAATCGCGAGAGCAAGGCGCTGGGCGAATCCGGCAATCCCGAATTCGCCACCATCATGCGCATCGTCGGTGCGTTAGGCCTGACGCTCACGGCGCGCGCGGCGCCCGCGCCGCGAGCGGCAAAACGACGGCGCGTGGCCTAATGCCCCGCCCGCTGTTTCTGCCGACCGCACGCCAAACCAACTGGCTTTTGATCGTCGGCTTTCTGTCGGTCGGCGAGGCGCTTTATATCCGCTACATGGCGATCGAGAATTTGAACGTCGAGCTTGCCTGTCAGGCCGGTCTGCAAACCTGGCTGTGCAGCACGTTCCGGCTTTCCATCGTGTTCTTTGATCACGACGTGTTCGGCGGCGTGGCGTTGGTTGCGGCGCTGCTCAATCTGATAAGGCCGTCGATCGTGTTGACGTCGCTTGCGCTCGCGGCGGCGGGGTTCGGCATCGTGCTGCACAATGCCGACCTCTCGGCGCTCGCCGCGGGCCTCTTGATTCTCAGCCTGGCGCGTCCCGCACCCGCGAGAGAATAACGGCAAGGCCGAGAAATCCGGCGCCGAGCCAGATCGCCTGCCAGTTGGCAAATGTTTCGTCGAACGCGATGTAGCCCGCCGACAGCGCGAGTACGGCGGCGGCGATGCTCTCCGCCATCGCCCGCGTTCCGCGACTGACGCCGGCGTTGCGCGGGCGCGACAGCATCAGCACCAGGAAAGGGATAACGCCGGCGCTCTGCGGCGCAAAAGGGATGTCCCGGTAGCGCGGATCGAACACCAGGCCGAGCGCGCTCTGCACCGAAAGCAGGGTCAGCGCGATCAGGCACAGGCCGACTGCGAGGCTCAATCGGTCGCGCGTCCCGTCCGAGCGCGCCAGCGTTGCGCCGAACGCCGGCAATCGCCGGCCGGCCGCGCAAGCGGCCGCGCAGGCGATCGGCGCGGCTGCGGCCGTAATGGCGAAGGCGAGCGAACGAACCCAGCCGCCGGCGGTGAAGCTGTCGATCGGCACCCGCTCGATGGTCCATCCGAACAGCACTGCGGGCAGGAAACTCAATGCGACGATTCGCGGCCATAGCAGCGTCGGCGCGCTCTTGCCGCGGCAAGCGATCGCGGCGGCGGCGAAGCTAACGGCGCTAAGCAAGATGCCGGCGAGCGCCTGCAGGAGCCAGTGCGGATGATCGGACACGTTGCCGTCGAAACTGAATCTCGGCGCCTGCGTGCCGCGGTCGAAGATGCCCCAGTAACCGCCGGTCGCCCCTTCAAGCTGGCGCTTCCAGGGCTGGTCGAAGGCCTCGATGACATTGAGGCGAAAATGCTCGCGCTGCGCCAGCGCCACGGTTTGCTCGATGGCGCGCGCCTGGTTCGATGGCGAAGGCAGCGCCCCCTCACGCATCCGGCCCTCGCTCGGCCAGCCGAATTCGCCGATCACGATCTCCTTGTCGGGAATGGCGGCGGCGACCTTTTTGCGGATTTCATCGACATGGGCGGCGGCAAGCGCGGCCGGCAGCGGAAAATCCTCCCAATACGGCAGGATATGGATGGTGACGAAGTCGACGAAGTTCTGCAGGTCGCTGTAGCGCAGCCAATATTCCCAGACGTCGGCATAAGTGACCGGCTGCGAGACCTGGGCCTTGACCTCGCGAATGATCGACTCAAGCTGGGTGACCGACATATCGCCGCGCAACAGTACCTCGTTGCCGACGACGATGGCGCGGATGACGTCCGGGTACTTTTTGGCCAGTGCGATGACGGTGGAAATCTGCCGGCGGTTTACGTCGGGGTCCGGCGATAGCAGGATTCCCTGCAGCACCGTCATGCCATGGCGCTGGGCAATGGCGGCAACCTGGTCCTGGCCGTTGTCGATCGAATACGTGCGCACGCAATCGGTGTAGCGAGACAGCAAGGTCAGATCTTCGTCGATCTGTTGCGGATCGACATGGGTGCCCTCGACCAGTGGGTCCTGGCCATCGCGAAACGGCGCATAGGAAACGCAATAAAGCTTGCCGCCGTTGGCGAGCGGGGATGGCGGCAGACGAATGGGGGCGCCGAGCCACCACCAGGCAACGCCGATCGCCAGCGCCGTGAGTGCAAAATGCACAAGCGCTGCGCCGAGCGAATTTGCGTCCAGAGAGCGTGGCACGATCTGGCATTAGCCTTGCCCGAACGCCATGCCAAGCACCGGCGCGCCAGCAAGCCGGACTCTATGTCGCCAAGCGCGCTGGACAAACGAACTGAGTTGGGGTGTTGTCCTTGCGGTTATTTTTCGAAAGCGGCCGCCGCAATGACGGCCCAATCGGATGGCCAAAAAGGCGTCCAGCACGGCGCCTGCCGGATCGCCAAGAAGTGCCGACCAAGCGGCCGAAGCGTCTAGGGAAACGTCCGTCGCATCGGCTTAAATCGGCCCAGCAAGACCAAGGGAACCATGTCCCATCGCGTGTTCAGCATTGTTGGCGGTTTGTGCATTGTTGCCTGGCTCGCCGTTCCCTTTAGCCCAGCTGTCCATTCGGCCCTGGCCCAAAGCAGCAACCCTAACCCCGCCGAGCAGAAGGCTCCCGCCGGGCAGGAGCCTGCCAAGGAAGCCCAGAAAGTCGACGAATACGCCGAAGCGCAGCGCGCGCTCAATGGACCGGCGGGGAATCCGGAATGCGTCTGGCTTGGACGCCGGGTGGTCAGCTTGCTCTGGCGCGATGACCTCGATACCGCCTTCCGCCATCTCGATCTTTACGACCGTTTTGGCTGTCCGAGCGGCCATATCCAGGCGGCGTTCCGCTGCCTCGTGCTGCATTCCAACACCATCGATCCCAAGACCCCGGACAGCCTGAACGGCCGGGTGCTCGCTTGCTGGATCAATCCGCTTCTCGAAGTTGCGCCGGCGCCTGCGCCTGCGGCGCCGAGCACGAAGACGACGCACTGAGCGCTTCGCCGTCCGTTGAAACCACTATTCGCGTGCCGAAGTGTTGTTGCTCGCGCATTGTTGTCTTGAATTTGCCATTACCGAACGTTAGCTTTGTTATCGCCGCTCGCAAGGTTGCCTCACCCTTACGAACATCATCGGACCTGGGGGCAGGTTCGGGCCCGTGTCGTCCGCCCCGTTGGTAAGAGTCCATGCGCACCGTCGCTGCCGTGCTCGCGCTCGTAGCGTGCGTGCATGCCGGCCTATGGGCCTTGCTGAGACCCCAAGGAACCGCCCCGGCTTACACCGGTCAGCTCGCCAGCATTTCCTACTCGCCGTTCAAGGATTCGTCGCATCCCGGCTCCGGCCCCCGCCCGACTGCCGCGCAGATTCGCGCGGATCTCGCGGCCATCGCGCCCTATGCCCGGGCGATCCGCACCTATTCGGCGACCGGCGGCGCCGAGCTGATCCCCCCGATCGCCGCGGAGTTCGGTCTCAAGGTCACCGTCGGCGCCTGGATCGACAAAGACCAGGCGCGAAACCAGCGCGAGATCGCTTCAGCCCTGTCCCTCGCCCGGCATTATAGCAATGTCGACGCCATCGTTGTCGGGAACGAGACGACGTTGCGCGCGGAGATGACCATTCCGGACTTGATTAAGCTCATCCAAAAGGTGAAGCGATCGAGCCCAGTGCCTGTAACCACGGGTGAAATCTGGACCGTCTGGATGGACCATCCGGAGCTCGCCTCCGCCGTCGACTTCATTGCGGCGCACATCCTGCCCTATTGGGAAGGCTTTAGCGCTTCGACCGCGGTCGACCATACCATCGAGTTTTACGACAAGCTCCGGCAAATGCATCCGGGCAAGCAGATCGTGATTGCCGAGTTCGGCTGGCCGAGCGCCGGTTATAATTTCCACAAAGCCAATCCTGGCCGAATCGAACAGGCCGAGGTTTTGCGCGATTTCGTCACCCGCGCCGAGGCCTACGGCATCGACTATAATATCGTCGAAGCCATCGACCAGCCTTGGAAGACGATGGAAGGCGGCGTCGGGCCCTACTGGGGCATTTTTGACGCCTCGCGGCAGCCGAAATTCTCCTGGACCGGATCGATTACCGATCCGGATTACGGCAAGCGCGCCGGCCTGGCGGTGCTGTTCGGGCTGTTGCTGTCGCTGCCGATCCTGGCCATTGCCGGGGTGAGCTTCACCCAGGCGCTGATGCTTGCGGTATCGGCCAATGCCGTCGGCGCCTGGTTTTCGGCGATCGTCGCCTTCTGGAAGGGCCATTATTTCGTTCCGGGCGCCGCTTTCGCGCTCGGTTTCGGCATCGTGCTTCTGCTGCCGCTGGTCGCCATCGCGCTGTCGCGGTTGGATGAGATCGCCGCCATCGCGTTCGGCCGGCCGCCGCGCCGGCTCGCCAATGCGCCGCCGCTGGCGCCTGAGGCCTTTGCGCCCAAAGTGTCGATCCACGTGCCGGCCTGTTGCGAGCCGCCGGAAATGCTCAACACCACGCTCGATGCTGTGGCGCGGCTCGATTATGCGAATCTGGAATGCGTGGTGGTGGTCAACAATACGCCGGATCCGACGCTGTGGCGGCCGGTCGAAGACCGTTGCCGTGAACTCGGCGAGCGTTTCAAGTTTGTCAGGGCCGAAAACCTCGAAGGCTATAAAGCCGGAGCGTTGCGGCTTGCGCTCGCACATACCGCGCCGGACGCCGAAATCATCGGCACCATCGATGCCGACTACGTTGTCGATGCCGACTGGCTGAAGGATCTGACAGCTTTGTTCGTCGATCCGCGCGTCGGCTTCGTGCAATCGCCGCAGGATCACCGCGACGGCGACCGCTCCCTGATGCATGCCGCCATGAACGCCGAATACGCCGGCTTCTTCGACATCGGCATGGTGCAGCGGAACGAATTCAACGGCGTCGTCATGCACGGCACCATGTGCCTTATCCGCCGCGCCGCGATCGAAGATGCCGGCGGCTGGTCGTCCGACACCATCGTGGAAGATACCGATCTTGGCCTGAGCATCCTCGAACACGGCTGGATCGCGCACTACACCAATCGCCGCTATGGTCATGGACTGCTGCCCGACACGTTCGAAGCCTATCAGCGGCAGCGCCACCGCTGGGCTTTCGGCGGTTTCCAGCTGGTGCGCAAGCACTGGCGAAAGCTGTTGCCGTGGGCGGACGGGCTGACGCGCGAGCAGAAGCGTGAATACGGCATCGGCTGGCTCAACTGGCTCGGCTCCGACGCCATCGGCGTCGTGGTCGCGCTTTTGAACGTGGTCTGGGTGCCGTTCGTTGCGTTTGTCAATATTGCGGTGCCGGACCGCATCCTCACGATCCCGATCATCGCGGCGTTCACGGTTTCGGTCGCGCATTTCGTAACGCTCTACCGCATAAGGGTGCGGGCATCCGCGGGGCAGATGGTGGGTGCGGTGCTGGCCGCCATGGCGCTGCAATGGACGGTGGCGCGCTCGGTCGGGCTCGGCGTGATCCACGAGCGCATGCCGTTTCTGCGCACCGCCAAAGGCGGCGTCTCGCGCAAAGGGCCCGACTTCCCGGCGTTTTGGGAAGCGGTCATTGCCGCGCTTCTGCTGGTCGGCGCGACGACGCTCGTGGTCACCAATTACAAACAGGTCCACGAGATCAATATTTTTGCTCTTGTTCTCGTGGTTCAGAGCCTGCCTTTCATAGCCGCGGTCATTCTCGCCGCCATGGAAGGCACGCGCTTCAACAGTTTCGCTTATTGGCGCAGCGTCGAGGCCAAGATCGAAACCGCCATCGGCGCCAAGGCGGCCGATCTCCTGCCGCAGTCGCAAGAGGTCATGAGTACGGTCATGGCCGAGCCACCCAAGATCTCGACGGACAATGTCGAAGCCGCGCAGTGAAGCCGTCATCCGTCCCCGCTGTCGAAAGCGGGGACGGAAGATAATCACCCCCCAAGCGCCGTCTCCGCCAGCCGCACCCAATACGACGTGCCGACCGGGATCGCCTCATCGTTGAAATCGTAAGCCGGGTGATGCAGGCCGGCGCTGTCGCCGTTGCCGACAAAGATGAAGGCGCCCGGCCGCTCATTGAGCATGAAGGCGAAGTCCTCAGCCCCCATCACCGGCGGCACCGCGGTATCGACCTTGTTCGAGCCTGCGATCTCGCGCGCCACGTCGGCGGCGAACGCGGTCTGCCGCTCGTGGTTGACCACCACCGGATAGCCGTTGCTGTAGGTGATTTTCGCCGTGGCGCCGTAGAGCTGCGCGGTGCCTTCGATGACTTCGGCGATGCGCTTATGCAGCAGCTCGCGCACTTGCGGCGTCAGGCTGCGCGCCGTGCCGCGAAGCTTGGCGTGCTGCGGAATGACGTTGTCGGTGTGGCCGGCCTGGAACATGCAGATCGACACCACGGCCGATTCCAAGGGGTCGACATTGCGCGCCACGATCGACTGCAATTGATTGATGATTTGGGCGCCAACCAGGATCGTGTCGATGGCGAGGTGCGGCCGCGCCGCGTGGCCGCCTTTGCCTTCGAGCGCGATCTCGATGTGGTCGGCGGCTGCCATCATCGGGCCGGGCCGGATGGCGAATTCGCCGACCGGAAGCCCCGGATAATTGTGCATGCCATAGACTTCCTCGATGCCGAAGCGGCTGATGAGGCCGTCCTTGATCATCGCCGCAGCGCCGGCGCCGCCCTCCTCTGCCGGCTGAAAAATCACTACGGCGGTGCCGGCAAAGTTGCGCGTCTCGGCGAGGTATTTTGCGGCGCCGAGCAGCATGGCCGTATGTCCGTCATGGCCGCAGGCGTGCATCTTGCCGGGCACCGTCGATCGGTACGGCAGGCCGGTCTCTTCCTCGATCGGCAGCGCATCCATGTCGGCACGCATGCCGACCACCTTGCTGCCGGACTCGCTGCCGGACTTGCGGCCGCGGATGACGCCGACCACGCCGGTGCGGCCGATGCCGGGAACCACCTCGTCGCAGCCGAAGCTCTTGAGCTTGTCGGCGACCGACGCCGCCGTGCGGTGCACGTCGTAGCGCAGCTCCGGATGGGCATGAATGTCCCGCCGCCATTCCTTGATCTCGCCGTGCAAAGCGGCGACGCGATTGACGATCGGCATGGCAAAAGTCCTTGTTGTGCGGCTCACCCTGGGAGGTTAAGCCCAATCTAGCAAAACCACCGGGAAAAAGCGCGTAACCGGCGTGCAAGGCTGGTAAACGGCGGCCGATTTAAGTATCTGATCCGGCAGGCGAGCGCGTAGCTCAGTCGGTAGAGCACGTGACTTTTAATCACGGGGTCGTGGGTTCGAGCCCCACCGCGCTCACCAAATAAAATCAAAGACTTACGGATATTTTTGGTGGTCGAAAATCAACGCAAATTCGCTTGCGGTAACGTATGAGGTAACAAAGGCCGCCTATGCATTTGGCGTTCGGCGGCTAGGTCGGTAGCGGCCCGAGTCGAAACGCACACAAGCGAAAGCGGCTGGCGGCAAAGCGGGGCGTGATATTCTCGACCGATGCCCGCGCCGCTTCCCACCGCCTTGGACGATTGAGGAATTACAAGAGAGCTTCGTCGTGAAGGACGCGACCGGGCAAGCGCTCGCGTACCTCTATTACGAGGATGAGCCGCAACGGCAGATGTCGATGAAGCGGTTGTCGCGGGATGAATCGCGACGCATTGCTGCGAATGTCGCAAAGCTGCCAGAGGTAGTTGGCCGACGATCCCAAAATCGAGACTAGCTTAGGTGTCGTTACACGATGTACCTTTATTTCAGAGGTCTGCTTGGGGAGCAGCCAATGAAGTTCAAGACGGCCATCATCTCTGCTGCAATCATCGCCACTATTTGGGTTACGTGGTCAGTAACGCAGAAGTACGTCGCGGAGAACACCGAGGAGAACAAGAAGGCCAATGATGCCGGTTTCGCAAACGCGACCGATTGGAAAGTGGCTCAACAATTAGGACTTAATACAGAAAAAGAGCTTCTGGATTGGCGCTATCATCAGATTATCAAAGACGCGACAACCAAAGCAGGTCAGGCAGGCAGCAACACATCTTCTGTCGCCGACGAGACTGCTTCTGACGCCGATAGGACTGCACTCATCAAGGTCATGAAGGATGCGGTTGCCGCTCGTCACGGTGGCACGCTGCCGAAGACGATGTCAGAAGCGGATACCAAGGTTGCTGCCCTAGCCGCGACCAAGTGGAAGGCGAAGCAAGCCGCAGAGAAGACCAAACGCGAGTTAGACGCGATGAAAGTGAAGCCTCCGCCATCAAGCGGCTATGCCGAGATTTATTTGGCGAAAGAGGCCATTACCAAAATGATGCGCGATCCTGCTTCAGCAGTGTTCGGTGACGTGTTCTTCGTGGACGATAGAAAATCGCCGACAGGGTACTACGTGCCTGTGGTCTGCGGCACCGTCAACGGTAAGAATGGCTTTGGCGGTATGACCGGCCAAATGCATTTCGTCGCTGTCATGTCAGACGTTGCTAGCGGCGTTTGGATGGAAGGCACGACGCCACAAAACGTCTTCGCGCCCGAGTGGAACCGATACTGTGCCGGGCAACATGATTGAGGTCACTGCTCGCGACGGCCTAGTACCCGGAATCAAAGTTGGGTGATACGGCGATTTTTGAAGCGCCGTTGATAGACCTTTTTCTTGGTCCAGGCGAATGGCTCGGCTGTCTCGTTGTATGCTGCGATGAAAGCATCGATGTGCTC